>ENA-OFCE01000185-OFCE01000185.1-metagenomes-genome-assembly--contig:-NODE-185-length-44379-cov-7.367250_pt1 | contig 44379 bp, 41 predicted proteins | sample MGYA00153388_OFCE01 | MGnify analysis MGYA00153388 | reverse complement strand
GGCGGCGTAATCAGGACACCGCAGGCCGCGTGCAGACAGGCCAAGACCGGACATGGGTACATGGCCCGGTCGGGGCGCCTCCGGCGGCCTGGCAGGGGCCCAAAACATGAAGATCAATCGAACCCCAAAACCGGCCCCGGAACGACCCGGGTGAATGGGCGTTTCAGACTGATCGTGGACGGTTGGGCTACATTCCGACCCAGTGCTTGCACGCCTCCCCAGCGTGTCCTCGAAGACGCCGTTTCACCGTCCACGATCAGACTGAAACGGCCGTCCACGATCGCTGAAATACGCAACACGTTCGATTGGATCGTTTGGTCTACCCGACCCGCATCGTGCTTACTTGCATGATCTGCCAGCGAGCCCTCGTCTTCTTGGCCCAGGCCGCCGGCGGCGAGAAGGCGAGGCAAGAATGGTCAGCCAAGGAAGGTGGATCGGGTGAGGTGCAAGCCGTTGGCGCAGCGCGTCAGCCGTCCAGCCGCACGCCTTGGATCTCGGTCTGGCTGAAGTCCTTGCCCTTGAATAGCAGCGGCTCGCGGCTGGCTTTGGCCAGCGCGTAGGAAAAGCAATCGCCGAAGTTGAGGCCGGCGAGCGCGGCGTGGGGTCAGGTCTTGCCTTTTGCTTACTTGCGTGCACGCAGCGGTAGCGAGGAGAGCAAAAGACAAGACCTGACCCCCAACCGCAGGCCCCGCCCGAGCCTCCAGAATTCATCCATTCCATGACCTCAATTCGACCGACCAGATGCCGAAAACCTGGGCATGCCACACCGTACCCTGTTTTCGAGACTGCCCGTGATTAGCCTCGGCACCGCGCTTGTCTGTGCGTTGCTGTCGTCCTGTGGCGGTGGCGGTGGCGACGCCGCGACCTCGGTGGCGGCTGCGCCCACCACCATCGTCGCGGCTGCGGCTGCGGCTGCGGCAGCGGCTGTGTCGACTACGGTGTCGACGCCTGTGTCGACGCCTGATCCGGCGCCCGCTGCGGCCGCCATCGCGCCTGCGGCCGAAGTGCTGCCCACCTTGGCAGAAACCGTCGGCACCGCGCGGGCCCTGAGCGCAGACGCCAGCCTGAACGTGAACGGGGTGTCCGAAGTGCCGCCACCTGCCCCGGCATTGGCCACCACCGGCTCCAGCGGGCGCAGCTTCCATGTCGACAGCCGCCTGGGCGACGACACCTACAACGGCCTGGCCGCCACTGCAGGCAGCAGCGGCGTCGGGCCCTGGAAGAGTCTGGCCCGCGTGATGCAAAGCAGCCTGGGGCCGGGCGATACCTTAGTCCTGGCTTGCGGCAGCAGCTGGCGCGAGACCCTGCGCGTGCCCGCCAGCGGCACCGCCGCCAGCCCCGTGCGCGTGATGGCGCCGGCCGCCGGCTGCGGCCGCCTGCCGCGGCCCACCATCGACGGCAGCATCGTCCTGCCCGCGTCGGCCTGGTCGGTGCATGCCGGCAGCATCTACAAGGCTGCGATCGATTCACCGACCCTGCTGGTGGTGGGCGCCGCGGCCGGCCCGCTGATCGAAGCCCGCCACCCCAACCCCGACACCCCCGCGCAGGCCGGCTCACCCTACCTCAGCCTGGCGGCCGACAGCCCCACGGTGCTGGTCAGCGGCCAACCGCGCAGCGACGTGCTCGTCACCGGCAGCGATCTGCAACTCCCTACAGGCGTGCAGATCGCACCCGGCACGCGCGTCATCACCCGTAACGCCAGCTGGTTCCTGCACGAAACCACGGTGACTGCCGTCGAAGGCAACCGGCTGCGCCTGGCCACGCCCACGGCGTACCCCGCACTCAAGGACTGGGGCTACCTGCTGGTCGGGCAGCCGTGGATGCTGGACCGCCCGCGAGAATGGGCTTACGACACTGCAGCGCGTCAACTGCTGCTGTGGATGCCCGATTCCGCCGCGCCCCCCACCGGCCTGGCCGCCGTGGTGCTGCCCACCGGCATCGACCTGCAGGGCCGGTCGAACGTGGTCATCGACGGACTCACTGTTCGCCGCACCGGCCTGGGCGTCAACCTGGCCCAGACCAACGCCGTGCAGTTCCGCAATGGCGTGGTGGAAGACACCGTCGATGTGTGCCTGGTGGCCGCCGGCAGCACCAACAACGTGGTCGAAGGCAGCAGCTTTTCGCGTTGCGGCACCGACGCCATCGCTGGCGAGACCAACACCATCGGCGACGCCCGCGGACTCGTCTTGCGCGGCAACCTGGTGCGCGACGCTGCCGTGCAGCTGCAGGGCGAAACGCCGGTCAGCCTGCCCCGCCGCAGCCGCGGCGCCATCGTGGCCGGCACCAACGCGGTGGTCACCGACAACATCGTCGTCAACAGCGGCTACATCGGCATCCGCGTCCACGGCGGCAGCCGGGTCGAAGGCAACTTCGTCTACGGTGCCTGCAGCACGCTCGACGACTGCGCCGGCATCTACACCTGGCAGTCCGGCAACGTCACCATCCGCGGCAACGTGGTCGTGCGGTCGCGTGGCTACCTGCCCGGCCTGCCCCCGGCCGAGCGCAGGACGGCAGCACAAGGCATCTACCTGGACGAGACCACCGTAGATTCGCTGGTGGACAACAACACCGTCGTCGATGCCGACCACGGCATCCAGCTGCACGTGTCGTCGCGCAACACGCTCAGCGGCAACCGCCTCTACGCCAACCGGCGCAGCCAGATCTGGCTGCAGTCCACCCGCAACAAGGAAAACGCCGCCGGCGACGTGGTGGGCAATGTCGTCACCGGCAACCAGATCGCCGCCGTGGTGCCCGGCAGCGTGGGCATCTGGATGAGCAACTCCATCGGCCCCACCGGCGCTTTCGGCACCATCGACAACAACCAGTACGCCGACCGCGGCAACGCCACCGCCGTGCTGGACAGCACGCCCGCCGGCACGCGCGCTTACACCCTGGCGCAGTGGCAGGCCGCCGCCACGGCCGACCTGCCCGCCGGGCGCGACAGCACCGGCAGCGGCGCGAGCGCCACGTCCTCCGCGACTTACCGGGTGGCCGGCGCCAACACCGTGCCCAACACCGGGCTGGCCACCAACCTGGCGGGCTGGACCACCTACAGCGCCGCGGCACCCGCGCCCACCCTGCTGCGCGCGGCCTGCCCTCGCGGCTGGTGCCTGACCTTGCAGGCGGGTGGTTCGACATCGCTGGTGGCGTCGCCCAACTTCAGTGTGGTCGCAGGCCAGTGGTACCGGTTGACGGTGGACCTGCTGAGCGACCAGGACAACCAGCCCGTGGTGCTGGTGGTGCGCCGGGGCGGTGGGGGCAGCAACAGCTACGAAAGCTTGTCGAACCGGACGCTTTACACCACGGCCGACCGCAGCTGGCGGCGCCACACCGTCACGTTCCAGGCCACGCAGACCGTCAACGCGCGCGACCCGGTCACGCTGGACAACGGCGCACGCATCGACATCGAAGGTGTGCTGCCCGGGCGCTCCGTCACGCTGGCAAACCTGGAAATGATGCCGGTGACGTTGTCTGCCACGGCTCTCCTGTCGGGCGCTCTGGTGAACGTCGGCAGCAGCGAAATCCAGTCGGCCTGCCCCCTGCCCGCGGCCCAGGCGGCGGCCTGCACGGGCCTGGTGCGCCTGTCCGACCACAGCCCCATCGTCTGGCCGCAACGCGTGGCCGGGCGCAGCGCGGTGCTGTACTACGGCCAGGACCCCACCCTGGCCGACAGCGACCGCGACGGCATTGCCGACAGCCAGGACAGCTGCCCGGGTACGACTGCAGGCGCCGCGGTGAGCGCTGCAGGCTGCAGTCTTAGCCAACGTTGACGACGCGCCGCGAGGCGCGCCGAATTGCGGGATGCCGGCACCACGCCTCACTTGCTACATTTGCACACCTTCGGCGCAGCGTAGCGCGCCGGCCGCGGCCAGTCGACAGTTCTCGGCTCCCGGCCCCAACCCCAGCGTCCTTCGACCATGCGTCCACTCCTGCTCTTCGGCTCCGTCTGCCTGGTGGTCTTCGCGCTCGACGTGATCTTCGGGGCGCAGGTGTCTCCGTGGTCGTTGTACCTGCTGCCGGTGCTTGTTGCGGGTTGGCTCTTCGGGGGGCCGGCGGCGCTGGCAGTGGCCGCGTTTTCGTTGGCGCTGATCGTGCTCGCCGCGCTGTGGTCCGGCCACCCCTTCGCCACTTGGTTCGACTTCTTCATGTCCTGGTGCAATCGCGCGGCCAGCCTGCTGGTGGTGGCCTGGCTGGCGGGGGTGGCCCGGCGTACGTCCGAGCATGCGTACGAGCGTGCATCCAAGCATGCGTCCGAGCCTCAAAGCATCGGAAAGGCGCGCCAGCGCGACCACCCGGTTTAGCACCCGCGCCGCTGCCGCGACTTCCCGAGACTGCCTTGTCCACACTGCCCGCAACTGGGGCCGGCCGCCCCTTGCGGGTGGCCCTGGTCACCAACATCCCCGCCCCCTACCGCGTGCCCGTCTACAACCGGGTGGCGCAGCTGCAGCCGTTCGACCTGACGGTGTTCTACGCGGCCCCCAGCGAGCCCGACCGCAACTGGGACCTGCCCGCGCTGGAACACAAGCACGTGTTCCTGGACGGCACGATGTACACGCGCGGCGGCCGCTTCATCCACCACAGCCCGGCGTTGTGGGGCGAGCTGGTGCGTTACGCGCCCGACGTGGTGGTGACCACCGGCTACAACCCCACCCACCTGCTGGCCTTCTTCTACACGCTGCTCTACCGCAAGGCGCATGTCGTGCAGACCGACGGGTCGGTGGCATCCGAGGCCGGCTTGAGTGTGGCCCACCGCGCACTGCGAAGTGCGGTGATCAGACTTTCACGCGCCGCCGCCACCGCCGGCCATGGCGGCTGGCGCCTGATGCGCAGCTACGGCATGGCCGGCACACACATCCACTTCACGCCGCTGTGCGCCAATACGTCGGTGTCATGGCACGACCCCGGCACCGGAACGCGCGACATCGACCTGCTGTTCTCGGGCCGGCTGGTGCCAATAAAGAACGCCGGCTTCGCCCTGCAAGTGGCGGCCGGCGTGGCGCAGCGGCTGGGCCGACGCGTCACGCTGGCGCTGCTGGGCGGTGGCCCGCTGGAACCCGAACTGCGCGCCCAGGCCGCCACGCTGGCCGACCGCGTGCAGGTGGTGTTCGCGGGTCATGTATCGCAGGCTGAGTTGCCCGGATGGTTCCAGCGCGCCAGGCTGTTCGTCTTCCCCACGCTGTGGGACCCGTGGGGCGTGGTCGCCAACGAGGCCTGCCTGGCCGGTGTGCCCGTGCTGGCTTCGCCGCATGCCGGCGCCGCAGGCGAACTCGTGCGTGACGACTTCAGCGGCCGCGTGCTGCCGCTGCACCTGCCGCTGTGGGTGGACAGCGCCGCCAGCATCCTGGCCGACGACGCCCTGCACGCCCGCCTGGCCGAAGGGGCACGCCTGGCGGTGGCGCCCTACAGCTTCGACAACGCGGCGGCCGGTTTCATCGACGCCGCGCTGCAAGCGGCGGGCCGCACCGCGCCCGCACGAAGCCGCTTCGTGCGCCGGCCGCGTGTGGTGTGCGTGCAGCGCCGGCTGCCGCATTACCGCGTGCCCTTGTTCCAGCAATTGCGTGACCGGCTGGACCGGCAGGGCATCGAGTTCGTGCTGGTGCATGGCGACCCGGCCCCGTCGGAACTGAGCAAGGACGACAGCGGGCACCTGCCCTGGGCCGTGCATGCACCGTGCCGGTACACCTTCGGCGAGCGGCTGGTGTGGCAGGGCCTGCGGCCCGCCGTGGTGGGTGCCGACCTGGTGATCGTGACGCAGGAAAACCGCCTCATCTACAACCTGCTGGCCCTGACGCTGCAGCGCCCGCCCCGGCTGGCCTACTGGGGCCACGGGCGCAACTTCCAGACAGCGAACCCCCACGGCCTGAAGGAGCAGTTCAAGCGCCGGACGGCCGGCGCGGTCGACTGGTGGTACGCCTACACCGAAGTGTCCGCCGCCCTGCTGCGCGACGCCGGCTATCCGCCCGAGCGCATCACCACGCTGGACAACGCCGTGGACACCCGCCAGCTGGCGGCCGACTGCGCCAGCGTCTCGGCTGCCGATGTGGCCGGCTTCCGCGCCAGCCTGGGCCTGGGGCCGGGGCCGGTGGGCCTGTTCTTGGGTTCTCTGTATGCCGACAAGCGCATCGGCTTCCTGCTTGATTCAGCGGCCGAACTGCGCCGCCGCGTGCCCGGCTTTCAGCTGCTGGTGGTGGGCAGCGGGCTGCAGGCGCCGCTGGTGCAGCGGGCAGCCGCAAGCGCAAGCTGGATTCATCCACTGGGTGTCAAACTGGGGCGCGACAAAGCACTGTGCCTGCGCGTCGCCGACTTGATGCTCAACCCCGGCCTGGTCGGGTTGGGCATCCTGGATTCCTTCGTGGCCGGCCTGCCGATGGTCACCACCGACTGCCACCTGCATTCACCCGAAGTGGCCTACCTGCGCCATGGCTACAACGGGCTGATCACGGCAGATTCGCTGCCCGACTTCGTCAGCGCCTGCGAAGGGCTGCTGCGCAACCCGGCGGAGCGGGCCCGCCTGGCCGCCGGCGCCCTGGCCGATGGCGGGCGCTACACGCTGGAACACATGGCCGAACGTTTTGCCCAGGGCATCACTTCTGCGTTGCAGCTGCCGGCCCGCTGACAGCCGGCGGACGCCGCTGCGCCGGGTCATTCGTAGTGGGTCCACATGCGGAGTACGCGAACGACCTTTTCCTTCGAAAAAACTTCATAGACAAGACGATTGTGGATATTGATCCGCCTTGAATAAGCGCCTGCCAGGTCACCCACGAGTTTCTCGAACGACGGCGGACTCTTCAGCGGGTCGATTTTCAGGAGTTCCAGCAGTTCTTCCGCCTTCGGCCGCAAACCCGCCGCCTTCAGCTTTTTGGCGTCCTTCAGCGCCTGCTTGGCGTAGACGAGCTCCCAAGTCACCAGTTCAGCTCCCTGGCGCTTTCGGAAAGCGGTTCGGCCATGGCGTCACGGATCGACTTCCGCATCCCCGGTATCGACAGCAGGAACATCGTCTCCTGAATAGCCTGCCAGTCCTCCTCCGACACCAGCACCGCAGAGCTTCGTTTGCCCGCGATGACGATCGGTTGATGTGACTCCGCAGCCTGATCTATCAGGCGATACAGGTTTGCTCTGGCTTCACTTGCAGTGATCACGGCCACGGTGTTGCTCCTTCGGAAGCTGCTCATGGTACGAAAAAACGTACCAGTTGTCTGCACTTTTCTGCAACCGCCCGCGCCGGCTTCGCGCGGTCAGGTGCTACCGCCCCAGCAACTGCCGCGCCGCGGCCACGACGAACAACGTGTTCGTCACCAGATAGCGCCGCCACAGCCGCCGCGGATCGGTGGCCAGGCGGTGCAGCCATTCCAGGCCGGCCTGCTGCATCCAGCGCGGGGCCCGCGGCGTCGTGCCGGCGTGGTAGTCGAACGCCGCGCCCACGCCCACCATCACGGCGTGCACCCTGCCCCGGTGGGCGTGCATCCACAGTTCCTGCTTGGGGCAACCCAGGCTGACCCACACCACGCCCGCACCAGACGCGTTGATGGCGGCCACCGCGGCGGCGTCTTCGTCCGCGCTGAGCGCGCGGAAAGGCGGTGACGCCACCCCGGCGATGCGCAACGCAGGAAACGCCGCCCGCAGCCGCTGCTGCAGCCGCGCCGAGACCTCTTCGGTGCCGCCATACAGGTAGACCAGCGTGCCGCGCGCCGCCGCGTCGGCGCAGCAGCGCCACATCAGGTCGGGCCCGTTGATGCGCGCCTGCCTGGCATGGCCCAGGCGGCGCAGCATCCAGGCCACCGGCGCGCCGTCCGGCGTGGCCAGGTCGGCCTGCGCCAGGGCCAGGGCAAAGGCCGGGTCCTGCCGCGCCGTCACCACCGAATGCACGTTGCAGATGAAGACCACGCGCGACACCCGCTGGCCGGCCCACGCGGCAATGCGCGTCACCGCGTCGTCCCAGCCCAGCACGTCGATGGGAACGCCGATGACGCAGTCGGTGCGGCGGGCTTCGACGGGGGTTGTCATGGCGCAGCCCCGCGCGCCTGTTCGGCGATGGCATCGCGGTAGATGGCCAGCAGTTGCGTGTGGTTGATGTCGGCCGTGTAGCGCGCCTCGTACACGCCGCGTGCGGCCCGGCCCATCGCGGCCATCCGTTCGGGGTGGTCCAGCGCCCATTGCATCTTCAGCGCCAGGTCGGCCGCGTCACCCGGCGCCACCAACAGGCCGGTGACACCGTCGTCTACCAGTTCGGCCATTGCGCCCAGGCGCGACGCGATCACCGGCAGGCCGCAGGCAAACGCCTCCACCAGCGTGCGCGGAAAGTTCTCAAACCACAGGCTGGGCATCACCAGCGCTGCCGCGCGCTGCATCTCGGCCACCACCTGCGCGCTACCCACGGCACCCAAAGCCTGCACCGCCGCGTGGCCCGCCAACAGCGCCTGTTCAGGCCCGGTGCCCGCCACACGCAGGCTGCCCGCGGGCAGTTCGCGGGCCGCACGCACGAGAAGTCCGATACCCTTCTCGGGCGCCAGACGGCCCACGTAGAGCAAACCTGCCCGCGCGCTGGCCGCAGGCGGCGCCGGTAGGTCGACAAAGTTGGCCTTGACCGCAATGCGCGCGGCCGGCAGCCCGCCTTCGATGAACTTGGCGCGGCAGAACTCGTTCAGCGCAATGTAGCGGTGCACCTTGTGCGCCCACGTACCCAGCGCACGGTGCAGCACCAGCATGCCGGCCAGCACACCGGTCTGCGCGCGTGACCCGCGATAGCAGCCGTGCAGCACCCCCGGCAGCGGCAGCCGGCCGACGCAGCTTTCACACACCCGCCCCTCGCGCAGCAGCATCGCTTGCGGACACAGCAGACGAAAGTTATGCAGCGTCTGCACCACCGGCACGCCCGCCGCAGCGGCCGCCCAGTACAGCGAAGGCGAGATCAGCGGGAAGGTGTTGTGCACGTGCAGCACGTCAGGCCGCGTGTCGCGCAACAGCGCCCCCACCTCGTCCACCGTGCGCCTGGACCACAGCGTGCCTGATGCGGCCTGCGCGCGGCCGGTGCTGGCCAATTCATCGTTGTGACGCCGGTATTCCAGCACCTTGTGCCCGCGGCTGCGCAGCAGCGCGGCCTCGGCTTCGACGACCGCGTCTTCGCCGCCGCGCTGCTGGTAGGCGTTGTGGGCGAGGAGGACTTTCACCCGGTAATCTGCACGGCCAATGCGCGCGGGATCAAGCCGGCACCTTCGCCAGCACGTAGGCAACCCCAGTGGGACGCAACTTACCCACGGCCGTGTCAGCGTGGTAGCGATCAGGCCATATCGGCATGCGGCAAAGCCAGGCGTCCAGGGTCACCACCCACCGCACAGTCCAGATGCGACGCTGCATCAGGCGCTGAAGGCGCGATGTCAAGGAAAACATGCAGCGAATCTCCTTGACGACTTCAAAGCCTGCACCCGCCACGATGCTGCGAAACAGCGGCAATGGAATGCCCCGCTCATGCTTGGTCAGGCCGCGACGGGGCTGGCGCCAGTCACCCATCGAATGCGTCGGCTCCCGCAGCAGCACCATGCCGCCAGGCTTGAGCACGCGGTGCATTTCGCGGACCACGGTGGAGACATTCGGGATGTGATGCAGCACGCTCAAGCAGACGATGAGGTCGAAGCTGGCATCTTCGAATGGCATCACACCCGACGGAAGCGGTTTGACGTAGCGAACTGGCTTCCCGTACAGCTCGGTGGCATCGAACCCATCAGACGGTTCCAACACCGTCACGCGGGCGCTGCGGTGAAGCACCGGACGAAGCTCGGCGCCGGTGGCGCTGCCGATGCCCAACGCGTGCTCGTACGCACGCTGCGGAAGCCAGTCAAAGCCATGTCGCTCGGCCAGGCCGGCGTACTCGTACTGGTCTGGAGCAGCCTTCTGCTCGGCCGCAGCGTCGCGGTAGTAGAGGTCGAAGTAGCCCTCTTTCTCATCAGCAAACCATTGTTCGATCTCGCTGTGAGAGAAGTCGTCGCCGTGCAGCGTTTGGCCGGCGAGGGCCTGCACCATGCGGTCAGGCCTGGGGGTTGGCGGCGTCGCAGATGCCAAGTTGACGGTACTCATCGAATTGCCCTTGTCAAATGTTGCGCAGGGCCTGCCCTGGGAATCAGCGGACTCGATTCCGCGAAATCAATCCGCAACCCGAAGGTGCACCCACGCCGAGTCACCCACGCTCGCACCTTCCCTGGCCACCTGCCACCAGGCAGGCAAACGCGCCGGTGCGGACAGCAGCGCCAACGCCGCCTCCACCCCGCGCCTGGCACGGTTGCGCGGAAGCGCGCGCACGCGGTTTGCCAACGAGCCGCTGCGTTGCGCGCGTTGCATGTGGGTGTACACCAGATCCTGCCGAATGAACGCGCCCCAGCGCATGGGCTGCACACGCCAGTCCAGCAATGTCCAGCCGGCACGGGCGGCCAAGGCGCGGAACGCGGCTTCGGTCCATACGCTGATGTGGTTTGGCGGCATGTCGCGCAGCGACGAATGGCTTTCGTTGAAGGCAATGCGCTGCGGGTTGGGCACGGCGATGAACACGCTGGCGCCTGGCCGCAACAATTGGTTCAGGCGCCGCAGCACGCCGCCCAAGTCGTCCATGTGTTCCAGCACCTGGAAGAGGAAAGCAGCAACCAATCGGCCCTCCAGGTGGTCGAATCTGGCGCTGCGGATGTCTTCGCCGAACGCGGTGTAACCGCGCGTATGCAGCTCAGCACGCGCCACATCGTTGTATTCAACGGCCACCACACGGTCAGGCTGCACAAGACCCGGCGAGATCTGGCGCAGGAAGTACCCGAAGCCTGAACCGATCTCCAGCACCGGCCCTTCCTGGAGTTGCGCAGCTTGCAAGGCAGCGACGGTCTCGATGAACTCCCAGCGCTGCTTGGGATAGTCCGAATGCGGATAGGCCAGGTTGTAGAAGAGACCGTCTCCGCTCACGAAGGGCCACGCAAACCGCAGGCCGCAGGCTGCGCAACGCAGCAGACTGCAGGTGTCGGCACCCCACAGCGAGCGAATGTGCGCCACGAGTTGGGCGTGTCGAGCCGGGAACTCTTCTGCGAGCACGAAATGCTGGGCGGCATCGTGGGCTGAAAACTGCTGCTCGCGGATCTCAGCAACCGTGGCATGGCAAGCGGGACATCGGACCATCTGAGGAGTTCCTGGAGCAGGCTGTTGCGAGCGCAATTACGCGTCTAATGTTAGACGCTGGCACACAGCGGGCGGCGACCTGCAAGCGCCGCTGCCAAGCACCAACGCGTGGCGCCACAGGCCGACACGGCGCAGGCCGCGTCCCGATGCGAGCGGCCTGGAAGGGACTGCAGGGTTCCTCTGGCATCATGCCTTCGGGCTGGACCCCACCATCTGAACAGCGCTCAATGGCCAAGTACCTGAACATTGCCTGCGGGCGGATTTTTTCCGACCACCTTGATTGGCTCAACCTGGACTACAGCCCCGCAGCACATGTCCGGGGGATGAACATCCTCGAAGGCATCCACACGATTTCTGACCGCTTCGAGGTGGTGTATTCGTCGCACTTTCTCGAGCACGTGCCGGCAGACATGGTGCCAGACTTCCTGCTGCAATGCCGACGCTTGACGGCAGCCAAAGGCGTGTTTCGCGTCGTGGTGCCTGACGCCGAGATGCTCATGCGCGAATACCTGAAGCACCGCGAAAGCGGCGATGTCGCCAGAGCCGACTACGCCTTCCTGCTGTTCCTCGACCAATGCACACGGCGGGGCTCAGGCGGCCAGTTGGCGCCCATCCACAGACAGTTTCAGCAGGGCGAACTGCCTGAATTGAAAGCCTACGCCGCGTACCTTGAAGGCAACCACTACCTGAACCCCGCGCCGCAGCGGGAACGCCGTGGGCTTGCTGACAAGGCCAGCGCCGCCATCAAGAGTCCGGGGAAGTTACTCAAAAAGCTGGAGCCAGCTTACACAAGATTCGTGTGCAGCCTGCTGCCGAAAGCTTTCGTGGCGCAGAACGTCTCGCTCACGACCGTCGGCGAACGGCACGCCTGGATGTACGACTTCGAAAGCCTGCGCGCCAAGTTGATGCACGCTGGCTATTCCACCGTGACGCGACAGTCCTTCAATACGACTTGCATGCCTAAGGGCTTTTTCGCCCCATTGGATGAAGCCATGGGCGAACCGCGCAAAGGCCACCACCAAATGTTTGTCGAAGCGCACCCCTAGACGCTTTGGATCCTGCCAGAAGAAAACTTTTCAAAAGGTCACCATGCCAGCCGCCAGCCATCAATCTTCGACTGATAAACCCTATGAAAAGGACATCGGTGAATCAGCAACGTACGCAAGCTATAAGCGTTCGCCCTATCTTTCAATCAAGCATTCATCGTACTTCCAGGTCTATGACGAGCTTTTCGAAAAGTACCGGGGCCAACCCATCACCTTTGTCGAGGTGGGCGTCCTGCACGGCGGATCACTGTTCATGTGGCGCGACTACTTCGGGCCGCAGGCGCGCATCATCGGCCTTGACTTCAACCCGTATGCCAAGCGATGGGAGGCTGATGGATTCGAAATACACATCGGCGACCAGAGCAGCCCTTCGTTCTGGGAGGATACCTTCAAGAAGATCGGCGACGTCGACATTGTTCTGGACGATGGCGGTCACACCTTCGACCAGCAGATTGTCACCTCGCACCAGTGCATACCCCACATCAAGGATGGTGGACTTCTTGTCGTGGAGGACACGCACACCAGCTACTTCATGTCTTTCGGCTATCCGACAAAGTATTCATTCATCGAATGGGCCAAAAAGCTCGCCGACAACATCAACTCACGCTACCCGTCGGTCAAGTCGAGCATGCCCCCTTACAAGAAGGCCGTCTACTCGATCAGCTTCTTCGAGTCGATCGTCGGCTTCAAGATCGACCGAAAAAAGTGCTTCAACTGCGCCCCCACCACCAACGGCGGCATCGAGTCCCATGTCGAGGACTTCCGATACAAGGGTGCCACCATGGAGAAGATCATTGCGGTTGAGGAAGCACTCAAAGCAAGATGGGATTTTATTGAGCGGAACACGCTGCTCAGAAAAATCAAGAACCGCGTCATCAACGAATATCGGCGGTCTGTCAGCCGAAGCGGCTTCATCAAACTTAAACGTTATTTCAGCACTTGAACTGACATTTGTCGCGTCAACGCGGCCAGCGCTGCACCAAACTCAACCCTCACAAACTTGGAAGCTTTCAGCAAATACAGGCAGTGACGGATCCTCGACCACATAAAGAAGCTTCTTGCCGTAAAAGGAAGCCCACATCCCGTAGGTACTGGGCGGCGTAAGAATGCGGTCACATTCGGCCAGCGCGTACAAGTTTTCGATCATGTGGCCGCTGCGGAAGTCGAAATGGAAGCCTTCTGCCGTAAAAAGGCTCTCATCCTGACGGTCATCGGAGAACACCAGGAACTTGACCTTTGAGTTGCCCAGCAACTGCCGGACTTGCCTCATCAGGGCAATGTATTGCTCAACCGGGTAGAAGAATTTTCCGCCTTGCCAGGTCTTGTAGTCACCGTGCCGAATGACGATACCGATCAAGAAGTCGTAGCCTTCACGATGCTGCGCAATGTAGGCAGCCACCGCCTGCCGATAAGGCTGAACTGGCGTGAAGTGCGCCCGCACCGTATCGCCGTGCAGTCGCAGCGCATCGAATGAACGGAAGAGCCAACCTTGAAACAGCACCAACTGGAAGGGACGATTCCAATCGATCGGCAACGTTTTTGGATCGACGTTCAGTTCATCCTGTTTCCCGTCAACCACGGGACGCACCACACTGATGCGTGCGATGTTTGAACGGCGCACAAAGGGTGCCAGCCGATAAATCACATTGGCAGCCAAATTGCAGATTCGATAGAACCCAGCCGCCATAGCTGGCTTCCCTTGGGTGGCATGGGGTTCAGGCGGAAAACGGCAGAGAAAGTCCCTGTGTGTACCTTCGAAAAACTCTGCGTACTCGCCAAACGACAGATTCGCAAAGACCTGCTTCTGCTCGATGGCAAAGGCCATGACGTGAGCAGCGTTGAAGAGGCGGTTGCCCAGCCGTCCGTACTTCCTAGCCAAAACAATCATCAACAAGACTCCGAGGTCGCGATCCCAGGCGCACACAGGCTTTAGCCCCGCGTCCGACTGCTCCCGATGGGTGGCGCAGGCTGCCTCGCAGCAGCTCGTCTGCGCACGACAGCACTCAATTACCGTACCAGCGCGCTAACGCCCCTGCGTCAGCGGGCAACAACAACGCCAGCAGTCCGGCAAGAATTCATCACAGACCAGATATCAGGAATGTTCAGAAGCTACACCATTGGATACCGGCAACTGGCTGGCTTAGGCCTCACAAATGCGGCTTCCTTCCCACAGCAACTACGGCATGACCCCGTCCGGCGAAACCTGAGCGTTGCTCCCCAAATTTGAACAAGACCTTGCGAACGGCCGCGAAGAGGGACAGTCTGTCGGCAGTGCGCGAGGCCAATCCAATGCGGTCCAGCGACTTGACCTGACCAAAGAGCGATGACAATCCGAAACGAGCCATGGTGTTGATGTACCACTCGCGATGAATGTCGGCGACGGGCTCGTGCCAGAGTTCAATCGTCTCAAGGCCCAAAGAGTGATACAGACTGTTCAGTGCGTTGTCTGACCAGCGGGTCAAGTGGTGTGGAGGCATGTTCAGCCAGTGGGGAACCACCAACCGAGCGAACGAGTCGTCAGCGGGGACGCAGGCAACAAGCAGCCCGCCGGGACGTAGTGCGTCCTTGCAGGCCTGCATGAATCCTCGGACGTCACGAACATGTTCCAGAACCTGGAAATGGCAAACCACGTCGTAATGCGCCGGGGCTGCCTCAGCCTCCTCGGCAATCGACCGTCTCACCACGTCCAGTCCTTTGGCGCGTGCACCTGTAACCGCACGCGTATTGAACTCAAGGCCGCGATAGTTGGCTATGAGGGCAACTCGCGCACCAAATGCGCCCTGACCACAGCCGACCTCCAGCAAGCGAACAGGCGCGGCGAGGCTTCTGACCAGACTCGCCACATGTGCGTGCTCAGGCTTGTCGTTTTCGTAATACCAAGGAATCTCTTGCAGAGCCTCGTAAAACGCGGGATCGCCTTCGACGGTGGGCGAGAACCATTGCAGATCGCACCGTTTGCAGCGCATCAGGCTGAGGTAACCATGGCCGTTTGGCAGCAGGCGCGCAATATCAACGCCTATCTCGGGCGCCCGATACGCTGCCGAAAGCGCCTCCGTGCCGACGGTACCGATCTCATCGGCATCATGGCTTCCGCAAGCAGGGCAGGCTGGGGGGGCGTTCATTGGTAAACCTGCAGCCTGAACCTGAACAAGGTGCTGAGTTCACCGGCGTATGAAGCCGCCTTGCCTGCCAGGCGCACAGCTAAACCGCGATCAACCGGTATAGCGAGAACGGCCAACATGGCACCAAGAACCAACATCGCCGAACGCCGCAACACCCACCACAAACGGCCCAGCGGTTGCGCCGGCCGGTTGACGATGTCGGCAAATGTCTGGCCGCCACGAAAGTAGCGCCGCAACATCCAGCGCAACGTGGTGCGATCGGGCGGCACGTGTTCTGTGACCACCGCCTCCTGGCACCACACCATGTGCGCGCCGCGTCGTGACAAGCCGTAGAAGAAGTGCGTGTCTTCGCCGCCTGAAAGGCCGAACCGCGCATCGAAACGCGCTCCACCGTCAACAAACTTCCAGCGTAACAAAGTGTTGTTGGTGGCACCCCAACGCTGCGGGGTGCCGGTGGCCGTGGGTGACGCCACAAAGAAGCGGCTTTGCCGGACCCAGGCGGGCGCATTCGCCTCCAGCCGACCTTCCACCGGGCCGAACACCACATCGGCATCGAAGCGTTCTTGGCAGGCCAACAAAGTGCAGATCCAGTTTCGCGGAACGCGCTCATCATCGTCCACAAATGCTAGCCAGTCTGCACTGCAATGGTCCAAGGCCATGTTCCGGGTCAAGGCTATATTTTTGACAGGCTGCGCAAGATAAAGCAACTCTACACGAGTCGATTCAAAAGCTTGAGCCACGTGCGCGGCACCGCATTCTGGGTCGTTGTCAACGACAATTACCCGGAGCGTGTCCCCATCGGGCATTTCCTGACCGGCGAGGTCGTTTAGCAATTGGCCAAGCCAAACTGGCCGCTTGTAGGTGGCCACGCAAATGTCGACACTGGTCATGAACCGGCCAACCGTGTATGGCCGATCGGACTGCCGCAGCGCATGCGAGAAAGCCGATTCGCTGCCTTGGCAGCAAAAGTACCCGCCGCAAGCAACGCTGCAGGCATGTATTGCGCCCGCAATGCCCGCCGTTCAGTTGCCAGCGCCATCGGATCGGCGGCGTGCGCACCGCCCGCAGGAAAATGCACGACCGTGCGATCCAGGTGCTGAATGCGGTGCCCTGCCTGCCTCACGCGCATGAACCAGTCGTAGTCGGCAGAAGTCCGCCAACGAAGATCAAACAGCCCCACCTCGTCGAAAAGGCGGCGGCGCACGAACACGCCTTGGTGACACGGGTCTGTAAATGGCAGCGTGAAGCGGTTGATGTAGTCCTGCGTGTGAAGTTCGGTCATGCCTGGCTTCTCGACCACCACGTTGGCGATGAGAAAGTTCAGCGAAGCATCGGCTGCAAAGCAATTCGCGACGTCAGTCAGCACATCGGGGTCGTGCAGCCGGTCGTCGGCGTTCAGGAAGTACAGCACCTCACCGCGGGCCAGAGCGATGCCCTTGTTCATCGCGTCGTAGATCCCGCGATCAGGCTCGCTGATGAATGCCGCCGGCAATTGCGGCGAGCCCTGCACCAACGATTGCGTGCCGTCCGTAGAGGCACCGTCCACCACCACCCATTCGCGTGCCGGCCAGCGCTGCGCATGCACCGACGCCATCGTGCGCGGCAACAATGCGGCCGCGTTGAAGCAAACGGTAATGACCGACAACAGTGGCTTGTCGGCTGTAACGCTCACTGCCACGCTGCACCGCGCCGGCGCAAGCCCGAAACTTGCGCCGCTCCCGCCCGGGTTGATGCCGGTGCCGTCACCCGGCCATCAGCCAACTGGGCGCGTGCCAGGCGGATGGCGACAAGCGGCAGCGCCATCAGCAAACCCATCACCAGCATGGTGCGAATCTCCGCGACAGGCGTGCCGAAAAGCAGGTTGGGCACCGATGCAGCCAAGCCGGCCAATGCAGCCACTGCCAGCGTTTGTGGCGGCCCTTGAACTACCGCCCAATAGCGCCGAACGTACAGCGCCCAGCTCAGCAGTACCCCACAAAACAGCGCCAACCCCACGAAGCCGCCCTTCAGCAAGACATGCCCGAATCCGCTGTGCACGAAGTCATATCGACCGCCGTGGTATTCCAGGCCAATGCGGTCGTAAACCTTGAAGCTGCCGGCAGGCCCTAGACCGAACATCGGAGATTCCTTAATGGTTTGCCAGGCGGTGGTCAGCTCATGAAAGCGGCTGCGCCTCGGGTCGGCCAGCGGGTTGGTCTTGATGTCGATGAGCACGCGGTCCGCGATGCTGGCGCCTGGTGTGTCCAGTCGCTTCGTCAAGGTGTACAGAACTACGGGCATGGCCAAGACCAGCGCAGCGGCAGCCAGCCAGCGGCGCCCGCGCGGCAGCAACGGCACCAGCGCCACGATGGCTAGCAGCATGCCCGCTTGCGCAGTGCGCCGCGCCGACAGCAGCGGAGTCAGAAAGGCCATGAACATGCCGCCCGTTAATAAGAGACGCGGCCCGAGCGTCTGCACCCCCTCGGTCAGCAGTCGCCATAGGCACAACGCGAACATCGCCGCAGCCAGAATGGAATCATTGATGTCGAAGAAGGTGATCTTGACCGGGCTGGTGCCCAACACCGAATAGGCGTTTTGCGGGTCGCCACCGAAGGCGATGTAGCGCACCAGCCCGAATACGTGCCGGCCGGCCAGGCAGACCAGGAAGAGCGTGGCCATGAGCTTGAGGTCGCGTTCAGTACGTACAGTGGACAGCACCAGGGCCACGAACATGCCCTGGTAGAGCACGCCAGTGAAACCACGCATCGACAGGTCCTCCAGCAAGCTGTGGTCGGTTGTCATCAGCCCCACCACGCAGTGCCCAAACAACAGCACCGCCAAGCCGATGTAAAACTTGCTCATCGGCAACCAGGGCGCTTGCCGGCCCTGCCAGGCATGGCGGTACAACATGGCCAGCCAGGCACCGACCAAGCTCATTTCGATGAAGGTAAAGAAGAAGGTGCGCGAACCCTTCACCCAGAACACATTGGAGTCGCTGGCGTCGGCATAGCCATAGCCCGACGACGACGCCAGAACGAGCATGCAGGCGATGAAAGCAAACATCAGGTACCGCGGCCATACCAGCACGGCACCAAAGCCGACGATGATGGACAACATGCCGGCGAGCATCATTCCGCCGGGCATGGCGTAGGCCAGGATTTCATTCATCGAAGCACCTCGACGGCCGCCGAACCGGGCGGGTGTTTGCGGTAAAGAGCCAACAGCTCAGGCAGCCGGTGTTCCACGGCGGCCCGCTCGCTGACGCTCCAGGCTGTGAACGGGCTGCTGCGCAGCGCTTGCACCAGCGCGGGCAGGTCGTCGAACAACCGCAGTTGCCCCGGCTCGCCGTGGCGGACCAGTTCAGGCGTGCCGCCGCGGTGGAGCGCCAGCACCGGTCGGCCCAGGGCAAGCGCCTCCAGCACCGTGGTGGCACAGGGCTCTTCCCAGACCGATGGCACCACGCACACCTGTGCCGCGCGTGTCCACGCCAGCACTTCGGCCGGTGCGCACCACCCCAGGAAACGGACGCCGCGTGCCTCGTGGCGCTGGCGGATGGCAGCCAAGTCTGGACCGGCACCGGCCACCACCAGGTCGATGCGCAGCAACATGGTGTCGTCCAGCGCGTCGAGGAACTCTGCGAACCCCTTGGCCGCATCGATGCGGCCGGCAGCAAACACGCGCAGGCGGCCATCGTCCGAAAGCCAGTCGGGCAGCGGTGCGGCCAGCGCGGCGCGCAGCTTGTGGGCATCAACGAAGTTGTGAACCACGTCGGCGTGAATGTCGTGCGGCGACACGCCCAAGGCCTCGCAGTAGCGGCGGCGCACGAAATCCGACACGAACACCGCCCGATGGCGTCTGAACGCTGCCAACGAACCCCTGCGCAAGCCGTTCACGGCCTGCACGCTCAGCCATCGCTGCACGCGGTTCGGCTTGGCCGTCGCACAGCCGGCGCAGGCTTCGGGGGTGGTCTCGGCGCAGACCTGACCGCGGCGGAATCGCGACTTGGCGATGCATTCCGCACCCTGGTCGTGCAGCGTGTGCACGAAGTTCCAGGCCGCCGGCACAAGCGTGCCCAGCAGCGGGTTGTGGCCGTGGTAGTGCACGACATCCCAGGTGCCGCCCAGGCCGCGGATGGCGCGCCAGATGCGGCGTGCCATGTGCGGGCGGGCAAGCGGGCTGAAGATGCCCAGGCGCCCTTCTTGCCAGCGGGCGCCCGTGAAGTCGATGGTGGTGTGCAGGGGGCCGCGAAAGCCGCAATTGCTGTCCGCCCCGCCCGAAAGCTTGTAACCCAGCAGATGCACATCGTGACCGGCGTCGATAAGCGCGTTGCCCAGTACGACAGCATGCTGGCCGGCACCGCCGATGATGGCTGCGGGGATGTCTTCAGTAACGATGAGGATGCGCATGGTGCTCAGGCCCGGCGGGTACGCAGCGTCTGCAATCGGCCCTGCGCCGCTGCGACGACGACTGCGCGGTGTTCGGCCGAGAGCACCACCCACCAGCCATAGACCAGCAGCAGCAGCACAGCCGCGAGCGCCAGACCAAACATCCATGGCAAGGGCATCGGCGCCCGATTCACGCCCGCATAAGCGGCTACGCAGGCCACCAGCCAGGGCAGCAAACAGGGCAGTACGGCCACACGCAGGTAGTCACCCAGCGTGGCCGGCAAGACGCGGCGGTGCACCCAGACCAGGAAGGTGCTGACCATCAGCACCGCTACCGCCAGTTGCGCCCAGGCCACGCCCAGGATGCCGTGGCTCTGCACGGCCACCCAGGCGGCGCCCAGGCCGAACAGCGCGCGCACGGCGGCGAAGATGCCCGTGTTGGCTGGCCGGCCCATGCCGTCGTTCACGAGCGAGGGCAGGTTGCTGCTTGATTCGATGAGCGCGCCGGTCACCAATATCGCGAGGATGAGCGCGGCTTCGGCTCCGAATGAAGGGCCCGCCCAGTGCAACAGCAGCTCACGCCCCAGCGCAAGCAACAGCACCGCGATGGCGGTATTGATGAAGAGGATGTAGCGCGCAGCCATCAGGTACTTGCGGCGCAACTCGTCGCGCTGGCCAATCGCATCGAGCCGGCTGGCTTCGGGCAGCATCACCGCGCCCAGACGGTAGGTCAGCGAATAGATGCGATTGATCAGCAGGTAGGGCACCGAATAAAGCGCCAGTGCCCGCATGTCGACGAAGGCGGCTATCAGCAGCTTGTCGGCGTTCGTGTAGGTCACGTTCGCGAAGCGCGACAGGTAGGAATACATGCTGAACGACATCAGCTTGCGCACGATCTCGCGCCCCGGCCAGGCCAGCCGCAGGTCAGGCAGCAGCAGCACTGCAGTGCGCGAAAGCACCAGCACGTTGCAGGCAGCCAAAGCAGCGCGTGCGGCCATGATTTCGACGATGCCACCGCCCGCCAGCACGATGAGCACGGTGGACACCGACGCCAGGCTGCCGAACACGACCTCGCTGCGCGCCGACAGGTCGAAGCGGTTCACCGACTGCGGCACGCTGAGCAGGTAGACCTGCAACTGCGCAAAGAAGAACGCCACGCCCCCAAAACGCAATGCCTGCACCGCGGTGTCGTGCAATGCCGCAGGCACATTGAAGACACGGGTGGCCAAAGGTTCGGCAAACACGGCGATGGCCACGCCGCCCACCGCGCCTATCACCAGGTACAGGCCCATGCCCAGGCAAAACACCTGGCGCATGCGCGGCACGTCTTCACGCGACTTGAACTCGGCCAGGTACTTCACCGACCCTTGCGTGGCGTTCACGTCCAGCAACGCAAAGTAGCCGACGATGGAGGTGATGAGCGTCAGCAGGCCGTAGTGCACGTCGCCCAGGCGGCCCACCACCAACGGCACGGTGATGAACGCCGCAATGGCAGGCACCACACCGCCGAGCAGGTTCCAGAGCGAACTGCGGAAGAGGCGCATTGAAGGCGGGATAGGAGCGGGCAGGGCCGGCGCGGGGCGGGGCGGCGCGGAGAGCGCCGGCCTAGGCGCCCGCGGGGGCCAGCGACACCGAGCCCACCACCAGGTCACGGTCGGCCTGTGGCATCTGCGCGACCATGTCGGCAAGAAAGCGCCCATGCATGTCGTAGGCCTGGCTCGATGAGGCGTCGATGGACGACACGCGCACCAGCAGGCCGTCGGGTATCTGGCGGCGCATGCCGTATTCGATGGAGATCATGCGCCGGCGCCACATCGAGATGGTGGCTTCGTTGCCCGACGTGACCCAGTAGGTGATGGGTTCGCGCCGTGGGCCCAGCGTGGTGAGCAGGCGCCGCACGGGTATGACCTGCCCGCCCAGCGCCAGCCGGCCGTCGGCCTGTGATTCCAGCTTGAAGCCCTGGCCCACGTAGCAAACCTCGGGCAGGTGCACAGACAACCCATCGGACTGGTCGCCGCCATAGGCCAGCGACAGCATGATGCGGTAGCCCGTCTGGTTGATGTAGGTGCGGGCCAGCGTCTGGTTGTAGATCTTGTTGAGCAGCGCCTGCTGGTCGGGCGGCGGCACCACGACGGGCATGTTGCGGTCGACTTGCCAGGTGCCGAAAGCCTCTGGCACCACCTGTTCGAGCTTGAAGCTGGCGCGCGCGTCCGAGACACGTATGGTCGGCCGGGCCCAGGCTGCCAGCCCGGCAGAGGCTGCCATGCCGCCAAGCACCAGAGCAGCAGTGCGGCGGGTCGGGTTCATGCGCGCCTCCACAAGCGGACCACCACGGTGATCAAGCCGTCCGTCGCCAGGATCAGCGTCAACGCCACCAGGAACAGCACCATGCCGGCGAAACTGTGCACGAAGCCCTGTCCGGCTTCGTCACCAAAATGGTACGTCACCAGCACCAGAATCATCACGCGCACGACGTTGGCAACGAAAGAGATGGGAATGATCACGATGGCCAGAAAAATGTTTCGCGCGGCAGATGTGTAGTTCATCAACTGCATGTAAAGCATGCCCAACGCCTCGAGCGTGAACATCGAATTGAGCCCGGCACAGGCGTCGGCCACCAGCAGTTGATAAGGCCCGACCGTCAGGATCACGCCAACGCGGCCCACCGGGTAGCCTCCGATGTAAAGCAAGTCCGAGGCCACGGCAGACACCACGGTCTTCAGTGGCGTCGTCAGCGCTGCCACCCAGGTAGAAGGCAGCGGCACCATGAACAGCAGGAAGAAGATCGGGAACCACAGCAAGCGGACCGCTGCCGGGCCCTTCAACAGCAGCAGCATGCCGATCAACAACGGGATCTGCGACCCCACTTCAAACAGCAAAACCGCTTGCGAGCGGCCCACCACGTAAAGCAGCATCGCCAGCCCGAACAGAACCGCGCCAAGCAGCGGTGCCGGCCGCGCTGGCATCGAGATCAAGGCTTCACGCTTCTGCCACAGCAGCCACAGTGCCACGGCCAGAATGATGGGGCCGTGCCCCTGTTCGTCACGCGACCAGATCGTCGTGGCCAGGGTGGCATAGGTCTGCCCGTAGAGCACGGCCCAGCCGAATGCCAGCATGGCTGCAGTGACGAGGTCGAAACCCGGCGGGAGCCAGCGGGTGGGGCCCGCAGCGCGGGGAGTAGCAACAGTGTTCAAGGTCCGCGTCCTGGATGTCGTGGGGTCAAGAGACTGCGGTGCGCTCGGCAAGTGCGCCCGGCAATTCCAGCAACTGTGCCTTTGCGCGGACCATCTGCTCGAAGGCACTGGCGGGCGTGCCGCACTGGTGCGCGACGATGTCCACCGGCAGGTTCAGGGCTTGTTCGAGCGCCATCGTGGCCAGGGCGCGCTGGCGCACCGACGGGTGTTGCGCAGTCTCGACCGGCAGGTCGACATCGCCGCCACGCGCCGTGTCGTCCAGCCGCGACCCGAACAACATCACCTGGGCATCGGCGTTGAATTGCTCGCGCACGCAATCCAGGATCTGCCGGGTCTGGGAAGTGCTCAGGCGCATCGTCTTAAGCCTAAAGCGAGGTGACTCGGCAATCCGTTGATGCCAGCATTCGGCGGACCTCAGCGAAGACGGCTGGGGCAGGAATCAACTTTGCGTGGCCGATGTCGACTTCGTCGAGACGGCGGCGAATCTCAGCGTCCCACGTGGATTCCATCTCAGCGTTCACTTTGGGTGTTGGCGAATCCAATGCGGACATGTTCAGAACTCGTTCACCACCACGCCCGCCAGCTTGACGTGGCTGCCTTCGAAGCTGGCCACCAATTCCTGCAGCATGGCCACGCGGGTAGCGTTCTTTCGCGCAATCACCAGGGCGGCGCCGCAGCGGGCGGCGATGACGCTGGCGTCGGCGCCGTGCACGGCGGCGGGGGTGTCGACGACGACGTGGTCGAACTTGGACGCCAGTTCACGCATCAGCGCACCGAAGGCCTGGCGCTCGACCAGTTCCAGCGGGTTGGGCGGCGTGGTGCCCACCGGCAGCACGAACAGGCTGCTGACGCCGGGCACCTGCTGGATGACCTGCTTGTCGGCGCGGCCCGACAGGATGCTGGACAGCCCGGTCTGGTTGTTCAGCTTGAAGAGTTCGTGCACGCGCGGGCCGCGCATGTCGCCGTCGACCAGCAGCGTGCGGCCACCCAGCTGGGCCAGCACCACGGCCAGGTTGGCGGCGCAGTAGGTCTTGCCGTCGTTCACGTCGGGGCTGATGACGGCCAGCGCACGGGGCTGGTCTTCGCCATTGAAGACCCGCATCATGATCTGGCTGCGCAACGCGCGGAAGCCTTCGGCACGGGGCGAGAAGGGTTCGTTCAGCGCCACCAGCTCGGGGCTGGCGCCGCGCGATTCTTCGGGGGCGTAGGGGTAGCGGAACTGCTGCGACAGGGCGAAGAGCACGTCGTCCTTGCTGGCCAGGCCCAGGGCGACTGCGGCTTCGCCGAAGCGCACGCCGTGCTGGCGCTGGTGCTGCAGCACCTTTTCGACCTGGTCGGCGCTGAGATTGCGCAGTTCGGCCAGGATGTCGCCGATGCTCCGGTCGGGGCCGGTGTCCTCGGCGGCGGCGGCGGCGGCGGCCGAGGCGAAGGCCGGCGGTGGCGCCAGCGTGGGGCCGGGTTCGACGACGGTGGAGTCGCCTTCGGTGGAGTCACGGAACTTGGCCATTACGCACCCTTGGCGGTTGGGGGCAGCGGCGCCATCAGGCGCTGCTGCATGAGTGAAAGCTTCGCCAGCCCCGCGCGGCCCTTGGCGCCGGGCTTGGGCATGACGCCGATGACGGGCAGGCCCAGGGCGGTGACGGCGTCGTCCAGGCCGCGGATGCGGCGGTCCATCAGCTCGAGCACCAGCGCGGTGACGACGGCTAGCAGGGTGCCCACGAACACCGCCAGCAACGTGTTGAACAAGATGCGCGGCGACGCGGGCTCGAGCGGCGGCGTGGCCTGGGTGAGCATGTTGACGTTGCTCTGCGTGGTCTGGCTTTCCAGGCTGGTCTGCGTGAAGCGCTGCAGCACGGCGTCATACGTGCGCTGGGCGTTTTCCATGTCGCGCTGCATGACCATGCCATCGTCGCGCACGGCCTTGAGGCGCAGCACCTTGGCGCGCTGCGATTCGAGCGAGCCGCGGATGTCGGCTTCGCGCTGGCGGTTGATGGTGTTGGACACGGTGACGCCACCGGTGACCTTGGTGGTTTCGGCGTCGAGCCGGCTGCGCAGTTCACCCAGGTTGGCACGGGTTTCGACCACCTGCGGGTGGCTGTCGCCGAAGCGGGTGTTCAGTTCTTTCAGACGCGCTTCGCCGCGGTTGATGTCGGCCTTGAGCTGACCCACGATGGGGTTGTTCAGCACTTCCTGCATCTTGTCGCCCTGAACGCCCTGGGCCTGGGCCTGGCGGCTGGCGGATTCGGCGGCGATGGCCTGCAGGGCAGTCAGCTGCGACGACAGTTCGTTCAGGCGGGCGTTCTCGACGTCCAGCCGCTCGTCGGTGGCGATGATGCCGTTGTCCTTCTGGAAGGTGCTGATCTTGGTCTGCGCGCGTTCCAGCGCTTCACGCGCTTCCTTGGCGCGGGTGTCGAAGAAGGCCGAGTATTGGCGGGCGGGGTCGACCCGCAGTTCGAGCGAGGTGTCGATGTAGGCCTGCACGAAGGCATTCGCCAGACCGGCCGCGAAACGCGGGTCGGCAGCGCGATAGCTGACGCTGATGACGCTGCTTTCGCGCGATGGCACCACGTCCATCTGGCGCTGGAACACACTGCCCAGCCAGGTTTCGATGGTGCCTTCGCCTTTGGCTTCTTCGAGCCACTGCTGGCGCACCTGGGGGTTTTCGTTGAGCTTGAGGTTGCGCACCACGCGCTGGGCCACACGGTTGCTTTGAATGATGTCGACCTGCGTGGCCATGAAACCCGGGCTGGCCATGCCGCCGTACATGACGGCACTGACCGGGTCGGGCTTGAAGTCGACCACCACCGAGGCCACGGCCCTGTACTGCTTGGGCAGCAACAGGCTGACGACCAGCGTGGTGACCACCGTCAGGCCGAATATCAGCAGCGCCACGAACCAGCGGGCGCGCAGGATGGATAGGAATTGTCCGAAGGTCATGGCAGGATTTGCTCCGTGGTGTCAGGCGGCGACTTCGACATAGTCCACCTGGCTGGTGGGGGGCGTGGCGGGCAGGCCTTGCAGGCGCATGCCTTCGAGATGGAATTCGATGGCGCCGCGAATTTCGGCCTCGACTTCATCGAAGGTCGTGCCCGTGGCCATGCAGCCCGGGAGATCGGGCACGTAAGCGCAGAAGTTGCTGCCGGCATCTTCGATCACGATGGCGTAACGCATGACTAGGCCACCTGCGCCGCGCGCAAGCCAGCGGCCAAGGTAGCTGGCGAGATGTCTTCACCTTCGGGCCAGGTGGCTGCGCCGTACAAAAGCGAAACCTGTCGGAAGTAAGCCTCTTCGCGAAGCGCCGCCATGGCCGGCTGGGAAAGATGCGGCGACAGGTCGAAAACGCCCCGGCGTCCGTCGGTCAACTCAACTTCAAGCATGAAACCTGGAAGAGGCTTGACGGTTTTGATGTCGGTATCCATGCGTGCAGTCAAAGGTCGAGCGGGGCAATTCGGAATGGCTTCTGCCCTGATAAGGCAAGCATCCAGTCAGCCACCAATTCGTCCCGATGCAACTCGATCCAGGCCTGGGTCAGCCGCAACTGGCGGCGCGGCAACTCGCCACCCAGCACTTCGCCATCCGCCAAAGAAACAGATGCCTCGAACTCGGCGTACCTGGCGTGCAGGTGAGGCAGGTTGTGGTGCTGGTTGTCGAGCGAATACATGCGAATGATGATGCCGTGAAACATCGAGATAACGGGCATGACAGAGGGCAGTTTTGCTTGCGCCTAGCGGCCGGCAACCGCAATCGATCAGAACAAGCTCTCGCGCACGTAGACGACATCGCCGTCCTGCATGCGGCCGTCCAGCACGGCCTGCATCACCTGGATGGAGCCGTCGGGCGACTTGCGGTGGACGCGGATGCCCTTCTCGGTGCCGCGCTGCGTAAGCCCGCCGCCGGTGGCCAAGGCCTGCATCAGCGTCATGCCGCGTTCCAGGCGCAGCGGGCCGGGGCGCTGCACTTCGCCGTAGATGTAAACGATGGGCTGGCGGTCGACCCAGACGACGTCGCCGTTCAACACCAGCAGGTCCTTGGCGACACCGCCAGGCGCGAATAGCGACGGCAGGTCGACTTCTTCGCGGAAGGGCTGACCCTTGCGGGTGCCGGTGACGACGACCACGTCGGCGCCGGACGTGGCCGTGCCGCCGGCCATGGCCAGCAGATCGGTCAGGCGCATGTCGGCCACTTCGAGCGGGTAGCGGCCCGGCCGGTTGACCTGCCCCAGCACGCTGACCTGGTTGCCGCGCACCTGCAGCACCACGATGGTGATCTGCGGGTTCTTGACGAAGTTGCCGTTGCGCAGGCCGTCGCCGATGAGCTTTTCAGCCGCGGTGACGCTCAGGCCGCCCAGCCGCACATTGCCCAGCAGGGGGTACGACACGAGACCCGCCTCGGTGACACGGGTTTCGAGCGTGAGGTCGGGGTTCTGGAACACCAGCACGCGCAGCACGTCGCCCGAACCCAGCATGTATTCGGCTTGCGCCGTGCCTGCGGGGCGGGCGGTCTGGGTGGCCTGCGCACCGGCGTTGCCGACCAGCACCAGGGCCGTCAGCGCGGAGATCAGGAAAGCGTAGGTGGCAGCCATCACTTGATACCCATGCCCTTGTTGATGTCGGTGCTGGAAAGCCCGCCGCTGGCCGCAGGTGCGGCTGTCGGGGCCGGCGTGGCGGAAGCGGCTGCGGCTGCCGAGGCAGCGCCCTCGGCGAACTTGCCGACGTATTCGATCTTCGCCGCGGCGCGCATGGCCTTGACGTCGTCCTCGATCAGCTTGCGCTTGCGCTCGTTCAGGATGAACTGCTCGATTGCCGGGCGGGCCTGCTCTTCGGTGACGGGCTGGCTGCGCGAGCCGGCCAGCACGATCACCTGCACGCCGTTGGCCGCGGGCACGATGGCGGCCTGGCCGTCCTTCATGCGGGCAAACGATTCGAGGCTGTTCAACGGCAGTTGTTCGGCCGCACGCACGGCCTGGTTGCCCGAGAAGCGATAGTCGTTGGCCTTGAGCCATTCGACGAACTCGGCGATGTTCTTGGCCGCGGCCAGTTTTTCGCGCAGCACGGCCACCTGTTCGGGCTTGGCCTCGATGGCGATTTCCTGGATGCTGTAGACGCGCCGCTCGCTGAACAGCGCGGGCTTCTCGTCGTAGTACTTCTTGATCTCTTCGGCGGTGGGCTTGGCGGCCGCTTCGCCGACCTTTTCCAGGTAGGCGCGCGAGACGATTTCGCGGCGCGCGGCTTCGAGCGCCTGCACCACGCGCGGGTCGCGGTCGACCTTCAACTCTTCGGCCTTGCCGAGTGCCAGTTGCTGGTCGATCAGGCGTTCGAGGATCTGCTTGCTGGCGGCATCTGTCTGCTCGGGGCGCAGGCCGCGCTGCTGCTGCAGCACGAAGTTGATCTGGTGGACGGTGATCTCTTCCTTGTCGACCTTGACCGCCGTCTGGCTGGCGGCCTTTTCCTTCTTCTCGCCACAGCCGACCAGCAACACCGCAGCGGCAGAAAGCGCCAGCAGCGGCATCCAGTGGCAGGCACGGTCGGAGAGATGGGCAAGCTTCATGGGCAGGATCCTTGGCAATGGAATGGGGCGGCGAGCTTGGCCGCTGCTACCCTGCAAGCAGCACTCGCGGGCCGCCTCGCTGTCCAGGCACACGGCCTGTGTTCGTTGCGCCACACAGTGTAACGCCTGCCTCCTGGGGCCAGGCTGTCGGCAGACCCCTGTTTCAGGGGTACCAAGACGCGTTTAGTTCACGCAAGCGACCACCGTGCGGTCACAAATCTCGGGTAAGTCAGGCAAGCGCCTGCACGCGCGCCAGCCGCCAACCGTGGCCGGCCGCCTTGACGTTGGCCAGCAGCCAGAGCTCGCGAAAGGGTGCCGCACCGGTGCCGGGGTCTTCCTGGATCAGGCCGGAAAACTCGACGCTGGCCACCTGGGCGTCGCGCAAGTCGTCGATGGACAGCAAGCGTGCCTGCAGCGACACCACCTCGGTGCGGTTGCGCGCGGGCCCGCGCTCTTGCAGCTGGCAGCGCAGTTCTTCCAGCAGCGGCCCGGTGGCCAGCCTGCCCAGGGCCTGCAGGTCGGCACGGTCCCAGGCGGCCTGCATTTGCACGAAGCTGGCGCGTGCCAGGCTAAGCAGTTCGTCGGCCTCGGCACGGGCCGCGCGACGCTTGCCAAGGCCCTGAAGCCCACGCAAGCCACGCAAGCCACGCAAGCCGCCCAGGCCGGACAGGCGCTTCAGCACTTGACACCCATGTGCAGGGCCACGATGCCGCCGGCCAGGTTGTGCACGTCCACGTGGCCGAAGCCTGCGCCCTTCATCATGGCCTTCAGGGTGGCCTGGTCGGGGTGCATGCGGATGCTCTCGGCCAGGTAGCGGTAGCTGTCGGCGTCGCCGGCCACCACTTTGCCCAGCCAGGGCATCAGGCGGAAGGAATACAGGTCATAGGCCTTGCGCAGGGGTGCCACGGGTGTCGAAAATTCCAGCACCAGCAGCCGCCCGCCCGGGCGCAGCACGCGGGCCATTTCGGCCAACGCGGCTTCCTTGTGCGTCATGTTGCGCAGGCCGAAGGCGACGCTGGCCAGATCGAAGCTGCCGGTGGCGAAGGGCAGATGCTCGGCATCGCAGGCCGCTGTCGACATGTTGCAGCCGCTGTCGAGCAGGCGGTCGCGCCCGGCGCGCAGCATGGCTTCGTTGATGTCGGTCAGCACGACGCGGCCGCTGTCGCCCACCCGGGCCGCGAAGGCCAGGGCCAGGTCGCCCGTGCCGCCTGCCACGTCGAGCACGCGGTTGCCGGGCTGCACGTCGGCCAGCGCCACGGCATAGGCTTTCCAGGCGCGGTGCAGGCCCATCGACAGCACGTCGTTCATCAGGTCGTACTTCGGCGCGACCGAGTCGAACACGCCGCGCACGCGCCGGGCCTTGTCGGCGTCTTCGACCTTCTGGTAACCGAAGTGGGTCTGGGCCATGGCGGGGCAGGGGGCGAATCAGTGCCGAATCAGTGCGAAGAGCAGGCGCCCGCAGCGGCACCCGAAGCCTTCACCATGGGAGCGTCACGGTCCATGCCGGCCGCCTGCAGGCGCGCTTCGTACTGCTGCCACAGCTGCGCCTCGTCGGAGCCCAACCGGTACAGCAAGTCCCACGAGTAGATGCCCGTGTCGTGTCCGTCGGAAAAGCGCGGCTGCACGGCATAGTGGCCGACGGCGGTGATGTCGGTGACGACGACATCGCGCTTGCCGGTCTGCAGCACTTCCTGCCCCGGGCCGTGGCCCTGCACTTCAGCCGATGGCGAGCAGATGCGCATCAACTCGAAGGGAATGCGGAAGTGGGCCCCGTCGTCGAAATCCACCTCGAGCACGCGCGAATGCTGGTGCACGGTGAGCGCGGTGGGTGCAGGAGTTTCAGGCTTGAGTCCGGCCATGTCGGGTGCAGTGCAGCAAAGGTAAACGTCACCGAGTGTAGCTTTCGAGACGAAAAAAAAGCGATGCCTGTGCACCGCCCTTTTCGTCCCGGGCCAAAGCTTCCCGGGTGCAGCAGATCAGACGCGCGGGCGCCGGCGGGCGACGACGAAGCCGACGGCACCCAAGCCCGCGAGCATGAGCGCGTAAGTCTCGGGTTCGGGAACCGGCGTCGTCATCACCGTCAGCTGCAGTTCGCGTGCATCGATGAAGGCATAGTTGAAGTCGGGGTCCATCGCGGTCATGGCTGCGGTGGCACCCAGAGCCAACTGGATGCGAACCGTGGCGGATGTGGGGCTCACCAAGGACATCGGGATGCTGGCTGTCTGGCCGCTCCAGCTCTTGGCGTCATAGTTTTCGACCAAGTAGCCGGCGAACGCAGGGGTCGGGGCCCCGACGGCCGCGGTCGTCGGCATCACCTGGAGAGAACCCACCGCGCTGACAGAAGCGTTGTTGCCCGTAAAGTAGAAGTAGGTGCCGATAACCTTCAACGACAAGCCAGTGATGACGTAGCCGCTGGCAGCCGTTACGGAGAAAGAACGGTCTTCAGCGAGAGTACCTGTTCCCTGAAGAGTCGAATCACCGGACGCATCCACCGAGAATGCGTCGACGCCGCCCGTGCCGCCCGGCTTGAAGTACACCGTGTCGGTATCCGCCGAGACTTGGCCGTACTTGCCTGCCACTGGTTCCACGCCGCTTCCGGTAAACGTGAAATTGCTCCCGACTACGTTAAAGGCAGAAGCCGATCCCACAGCGCCCATAAGGGCGCAGGCCAGTGCTGATTTGATGAAGTTCATGATTCAGTGCCTTTCAGATTTCGGCCCGACTGCTGCAGGACGATCGATACAAGATGTGGTGACAGCCAGAAAGCACAGTCAGGTGCGTTGGCGACGGCGCCATGCCACGAACCCGACGAAGGCGCCACCTGCGAGCATCATCATGTAGGCGCTTGGTTCAGGCACCGGAGTCACCGCGATGTTGATCGTTGCGGCGGTTTTGCTGACGCTGGCCGAGCCGGTGCCGACGACGCGAGCGACAAGTTGATCGCGGTAGCTGATCAAGGACTCGGTCGTACCTGGCGCCAGATTGATCACGGGAGCAGAGGCGGTCCAGGTTCCGGTCAAACCTGGTGTGAACGTCGGCGCCCCGATCGTAGAAGTGAACACGCTTGTACCCGGAAGCGGGGTGGCCTTGAGGTCGCCGAAGACGAACACGGCGGCGTTGGCGCCAGACTTGCTAAACGACCCACTCTCACTGACCAGCGAGGCGGTGTTGAGAAACCAACCGGGCATTGCGGTCACTGTGAATGCAAAGGTCGAAGTGGCGTTGTTCACGCCGACGCCGGCGCCTGTGCGGTTCACGACCGCCGCGAAGGACGCTGGAGCCCAGGACAGCGAGTCGCCGCTGATGGTGGGAGCCCCGAACAGACCCAAAGTTGAATCGTCATAGGTGACGACGATGTTGGTGCCCACCAAGGTCACAGGCACCGCGACAGCAACCGAAGTCGCGCCCGCAAGGACAACTGCGGCCAAGATTGATCTGAATTCGAACATTTCCGCTCCACACCGTTAAAGGTCGAACTGCGCTTGCACTCCGTGGCAGAGTTATACAAGACCTTCAGGCGTACCTCCCCCCGCGAATGTGGGATGCCCCGTAGGCACTCAAATGGTTCCGCGCCTATTTTGTATTCAACTGTTACACCGCACTCGCCTGTCCGCGCAGCCAGCAGGTCAACGATCGACGATGACAGCCCCGGTCGGTGGATCGAAGGGCACGCCCTCGAACAGTGCAGCCACCGGCCATGTGCATGCGTGGGGCTGCTCGACCTGTATCGAATCCGCAGCCGTCAACGGATGAAGCACCCACAAGCCCTGGGCGTTGCGGCAGAACAATTCGGCCTGCGGACGCGTGGTTTCGACGAGCAGGTAGTGCGTGAGCGACTCGATGAGACGGTAGTGCTCGAATTTTCGACCGCGGTCGAAAGCGGACGTGCCGTCCGCCAAGACCTCGATTACCAGCCATGGGTGCCGAACGGCCAGGGCGCGGCCGTCGGCCAGATCGCGCGGGTCGCAGGTGACGATCACGTCCGGGTAGTAGAAGACGTCGGCGGCATCGATCTGCAGCTTGACGTCGGACATGAAGGCCTCGCAGGGCAGGCCGCGCAGCGCGTGACGCAGCGAGGTGAACGCATTCCCTGAAATTCTGTTGTGGTTCAACCGCGCGCCCGTCATGGCGTAGACCTGGCCGCTTATGTACTCGTGCTTCTCCTGCTGGGTGGACTCCCAGTCCAGGTATTCCTGCGGTGTCATGCCCGTGGGCGTGAGGACGGCGTTCTTGCGGCGGCTCCGTCAGAGTAAAGGAGCCAGTATGGCGCGCACCGAACCGCTAGACCAGCACGCGCTCGATGCCGCCGGCATTGGCCCGCGCCACGTAATCTTCCAGCCAGGTCGGCCCCAAGATCAGGCGCGCCATTTCGACCACGATGTAGTCGGCTTCGAGCAGGCCGTTTTGCAGGTCGCCCTCGAAGCGCTTCAAACCCTGCAGGCAACTCGGGCAGCTGGTGAGGATCTTGACGTTGGTCATGGCCGCACTGCTGAGCCCGGGCGTGCTGGCCACCAGGCTGCGCAGCGCCGCTTCGCCTTGCCTGAGCTCTTCTTCCTTGCGGAAGCGCACCTGCGTGCTCACGTCTGGCCGGGTCACGCCCAGGGTGCCGCTTTCGCCGCAGCAGCGTTCGTTCTTCAACACACTGGGGCCGACGAGGGCCTTGACGGTTTTCATCGGGTCCTGCAGCTTCATGGGGCTGTGGCAGGGGTCGTGGTAAAGGTAGGCGCCGGCCTGGGTGGCGTCCAGCGTGATGCCCTTTTCCAAAAGGTATTCGTGGATGTCGATGATGCGGCAGCCGGGAAAGATGTCCTCGAACTGGTAGCCCTGGAGCTGGTCGTAGCAGGTGCCGCAGCTGACGACGACCGTCTTGATGTCGAGGTAGTTCAGCGTGTTGGCAACGCGGTGGAACAGCACCCGGTTGTCGGTGATGATCTTGTCGGCTTTGTCGAACTGCCCGCTGCCGCGCTGGGGATAGCCGCAGCACAGGTAGCCGGGCGGCAGCACAGTCTGCACGCCGGCGTGCCAGAGCATGGCCTGGGTGGCCAGGCCGACCTGGCTGAACAGCCGTTCGCTGCCGCAGCCGGGGAAGTAGAAGACGGCCTCAGTTTCAGCCGTGGTGGCCTGCGGGTTGCGGATGATGGGGACGTAGTCCTTGTCCTCGATATCGAGCAGCGCGCGTGCCGTCTTTTTAGGCAGGCCACCAGGCAGTTTCTTGTTGATGAAGTGGATGACCTGTTCTTTGAGCGGCGCCGCGCCCAGCGTGGCGGGTGGCGCTGCGGTTTGCCGACGCGCCAGCGGCTTGAGCAGGTCGGCCATGAATCGTTGGGCCTTGAATCCCAGGCCCACCATGGCCCCGCGCATCAGCTTGATGGTCTGCGGGTTGGTGGCGTTCAGGAAGGTCATGGCCACGGCGTTGCCGGGCCGGAAACTCTTCTTGCCCATCTTGCGCAACAGGTTGCGCATGTTCATGGTGACGTCGCCGAAGTCGATGTCTACCGGGCAGGGGCTCAGGCACTTGTGGCAGACGGTGCAGTGGTCGGCCACGTCTTCAAAGTCTTCCCAGTGCTTGACGCTGATGCCGCGGCGCGTCTGCTCTTCGTACAAGAATGCTTCAACGAGCAGGGAGGTGGCCAGGATCTTGTTCCGCGGGCTGTACAACAGGTTGGCGCGCGGCACGTGGGTGGCGCAGACGGGCTTGCACTTGCCGCAGCGCAGGCAATCCTTGATGCTGTCGCTGATGGCGCCGATGTCGCTGCGCTGCATGATGAGCGATTCATGCCCCATGAGGCCGAAGCTGGGCGTGTAGGCGGCGCTAAGATCAGCCGGGCGCGATCCGGCGCTGGAGCCCCTGAGCAGCTTTCCCTTATTGAAGCGGCCTTCGGGGTCGATGCGCTGCTTGTAATCAGCGAACGCAGCCAACTCTTCGTCGGTGACGAATTCGAGTTTGGTGATGCCGATGCCGTGCTCGCCGCTGATCACGCCGCCCAGGCTGCGCGCCAGCGCCATGATGCGGGCGACGGCTTCGTGGGCCGTCTGCAGCATGGCGTAGTTGTCGCTGTTGACGGGTAGGTTGGTGTGCACGTTGCCGTCGCCCGCGTGCATGTGCAGGGCAGCCCAGACGCGGCCGCGCAGCACTTCCTGGTGGATGCGCCGGCATTCGTCCAGCAAGAGCGTGAAGGCGCTGCCCGCAAACAGGCTTTGCAGGGGTTTCAGGATCTGCGTCTTCCAGCTCGCGCGCAGGCGCCAGTCCTGCAGCGGCGCAAACACGGTCTCGCCGGTGTCGGGCTGCAGCACGTCCAGGTTTTCCAGCCAGAACTGCCACTGCGCACGCACCTCGCCCAGCAGCGCCAGGGCCTGCTGCACGCGGTCGCCCAACAGTTCGGCGCTGGGGATGTCGCCGGCGTCGTCGCTCTTGCCTAATGGAAGACCGTTAGGCAGCTTGCCGCGTTCGAAGAAGGCCTGCAGCGCGGCGACGAGTTCGAGCTTGTTGCGCAGGCTGAGTTCGACGTTGATGCGTTCGATGCCCTCGGTGTACTCACCCATGCGGGGCAGGGGGATGACCACGTCTTCGTTGATCTTGAAGGCGTTGGTGTGTTTGGCGATGGCCGCCGTGCGCTTGCGGTCGAGCCAGAACTTCTTGCGTGCGTCGGCGCTGACGGCCACGAAGCCTTCGCCGCCACGCGAATTGGCGATGCGCACGACCTCGCTGGTGGCGCGCGCGACGGCATCGGCGTCGTCGCCGACGATGTCGCCCAGCAGCACCATCTTGGGCAGGCCCGATCTGCCGACCTCGGCCAAGGGGCGCTTGCTCTTGGTGGCGTAGCCCACGGCCTTGAGGTAGCGGTCGTCCAGGTGTTCCAGGCCGGCCAGCTGCACGTCGGCCAGACTGAACAGGTAGTCCTTGATCTCGACGATGCTGGGCACGGCATGCTTGGGGCTGCCGAAGAATTCGAGGCACACGGTACGCGTGTGCGCCGGCATGCGGTGCAGGATCCAGCGCGCGCTGGTGATCAGGCCGTCGCAGCCTTCCTTTTGCACGCCGGGCAGGCCGGCCAGAAACTTGTCGGTGACGTCCTTGCCCAGGCCGGCCTTGCGGAAGGTGCTGCCCGGGATGTCCAGCCGTTCGGTGCGTTCCAGGGTTCGGCCGCTGGCGTCGAAATAGCGCAGCTCGAAGCTGGCCACGGCGATGTCGTGGATCTTGCCCAGGTTGTGGTTCAGGCGCACGACCTCGAGCCACTTGGCGTCGGGTGTCACCATCTTCCAGCTGGCCAGGTTGTCCAGCGCCGTGCCCCACAGCACGGCCTTCTTGCCGCCAGCGTTCATGGCGATGTTGCCGCCGATGCAAGAGGCCTCGGCCGACGTGGGGTCGACGGCGAAGACCTGGCCGGCGCGCTCGGCGGCGTCCGTCACGCGCTGGGTGACGACACCGGCTTCGCTAAAGATGGTGGCCACGGGCTCGGACAGGCCGGGCAGCATGATCATCTCGACCGCGCCCAGGGCCTCGAGCTTTTCGGTATTGATGACCGCGCTCTTCCAGGTCAGCGGCACGGCGCCGCCGGTGTAGCCGGTGCCGCCACCTCGCGGGATGATGGTCAGGCCGAGTTCGACGCAGCCGGCCACCAAGCCGGCCATTTCGGCCTCGGTGTCGGGCGTGAGCACGACGAACGGGTACTCGACGCGCCAGTCGGTGGCGTCGGTGACATGCGACACGCGCGACAGGCCGTCGAACTTGAGGTTGTCGCGCGCCGTGCAGCGGCCGAGCACGCGGCGGGCTGTCTTGCGCAGGTCCCAGACTTCGCGGAAGTGCGCGGCGAAGCGGTCGACCGCGCCGCGGGCGGCTTCGAGCAATTCGCCGACGAGCACGTCGCGCTGCGCGTCCTGGTCTGCGGTGCGGCGCTTGCCGACTTCGGCCAGGCGGTGGTGAAGGGCGTCGATCAACAAGGCCCGGCGCTTGGGGTTGTCGAGCAGGTCGTCTTCGAGATACGGGTTGCGCTGCACCACCCAGATGTCGCCAAGCACCTCGTACAGCATGCGCGCCGAGCGGCCGGTGCGGCGTTCCTGCCGCAGCAGGTTCAGCAACTCCCAGGCACGCCCGCCAAGCAGGCGGATGACGATTTCGCGGTCGGAGAAGGAGGTGTAGTTGTAAGGGATCTCCCGCAGGCGGACAGCGCTGAGTTCGGCAGCGTCGGCGAGCAGGGCCTGAGCGAGGGGAAACGGTGCATTCATAGGGTTTTCGGGAATGCTAACGCAGGGCCCTGCGGCAGGAGGGGTGTGGGGTCGGGCGGCCGATAGGAGTCCGAAGGGGTAATCCCGGACGCCCGCCGCCCTGCATCCATGACAGAAACGGGGTTGTCACGAAGACCGGCCAAACTCGCAGGCTGAACTCGAAACACCAAAGGAGACCGCATGAAGTCATACGCCGCCCGATTTACCCTGCCCGCCGCCGTGGCAGCCGCCACTTTTGCCTGCATGCCTGCCCAGGCACAGACGGAAATCATCTGGTGGCATTCGATGGGCGGTGCCCTGGGCGAATGGGTGGGTGACGTCGCCAAGGAGTTCAACAACCGGCAGAAGGACTACAAGGTCACGGCCGTGTTCAAGGGCACTTACGACGAAAGCATGACGGCGGCCATCGCCGCCTTCCGCGCCGGCAATGCCCCGCACGTGCTGCAGGTTTTCGAAGTGGGCACGGCGACGATGATGGCCAGCAAGGCGGCCATCAAGCCGGTGACGGTGCTGATGAAGGAAGCCGGCGAGAAGTTCGACCCGTCCGTCTTCGTGCAGGCGGTGTCGGGCTATTACACGGCGCCCAACGGCCAGATGATGAGCATGCCCTTCAACAGCAGCACGACGGTGCTGCACTACAACAAAGACGCCTTCAAGGCCGCCGGGATGGACCCCGAGAAGCCGCCCACCACCTGGTCCGAGGTGGCGCTGGCTGCCGCCAAGCTCAAGGCCAACGGCAGCAAGTGCCCCTTCACCACCAGCTGGCAGAGCTGGACGCAGCTGGAGAGCTTCAGCGCCTGGCACAACGTGGAGTTCGCCACCAAGCGCAACGGCTTCAACGGCATGGACGCGCGGCTGAACATCACCACGCCGCTGCACGTGCGCCACATCGAGAACCTGGCCAACATGGCCAAGCAGGGCCTGTTCGTCTACAAGGGCCGGGGCAACGCGGCCGACGCCACCTTCGTCAGCGGCGAATGCGCGATGACGACGGGCTCGTCGGCGCTGTACGGCAGCGTCAAGCGCAATGCCAAGTTCGCCGGCGGCATCGGCGCCCTGCCCTTCTACCCCGACGTGACCGGCGCACCACAGAACACCGTCATCGGCGGCGCCAGCTTGTGGGTGATGAGTGGCAAGAAGGCCGAGGAATACAAGGGCGTGGCCAAGTTCTTCACCTACCTGTCCGACCCCAACGTGCAGGCCGTGAACCACCAGCGCACGGGCTACCTGCCCATCACTACCGCGGCCTACACCATCACCGAGAAAAGCGGCTTCTATAAACAGAACCCCGGCACCGACGTGAGCGTGACGCAGATGATCCGCAAGGTGACCGACAAGTCGCGCGGCATCCGCCTGGGCAATTTTGTGCAGATCCGCACCGTGATTGATGAAGAGATGGAGCAGGTCTGGTCGGGCAAGAAGACCGCGGCCGACGCCCTGGGGTCGGCCAAGAAGCGCAGCGACGAGTTGCTCGAACGCTTCGAGAAGGCGAACAAGAACTGAAGTTCTTGTTCGCTTTTGGCTGTCGAATTGACGGCACCCCTACCCGTCCCTCCCCGCCGCGCGGGGAGGGCCCAGCCAGAGAGACGACTGCTTGACTACCGAAAAACGGGTCCGCTTCAAAAGCTGGTGGCTGCCCTGGGCGCTGGTGGCTCCCCAGTTGGTGATCGTGCTCGTCTTCTTCTTCTGGCCGGCCGGGCAGGCGCTGTACCAGAGCGTGCTGCAGTCGGACGCCTTCGGCACCAGCACGCAGTACGTCGGCAGCGAGAACTTCGTGAGGCTGTGGAACGACGACACCTACCTGGCGTCGTTCAAGACAACTGCCGTGTTCTCGGTGCTGGTGGCTGGGCTGGGGTTGTCGATCTCGCTGGTGCTGGCGGTGATGGCCGATCGGGTCGTCAAGGGCTCGGGGATGTACCGCACGCTGCTGATCTGGCCCTACGCCGTCGCACCCGCCGTGGCCGGGGTGCTGTGGCTGTTCATGTTCGCTCCCAGCATCGGCATCGTCAGCTTCTGGCTGCGCGCGGTGGGCATCGACTGGAACCACCTGCTCAACGGCACGCACGCGATGACGCTGATCGTGATGGCCGCCGTGTGGAAACAGATCTCCTACAACTTTCTGTTCTTCCTGGCCGGTCTGCAGAGCATTCCCAAGAGCTTGATCGAAGCCGCTGCCATCGACGGCGCCGGGCCATGGCGGCGCTTCTGGACGGTGCAGTTCCCGCTGCTGACGCCGACGGCGTTCTTCCTGCTGGTGATCAACATCGTCTACGCCTTCTTCGACACCTTTGCCATCGTCGACGCAGCGACCTCCGGCGGGCCGGGCAAGGACACCGCCATCCTCGTCTACAAGGTCTACTTCGACGGCTTCAAGGCGCTGGACCTGGGCGGCTCGGCGGCGCAGAGCGTGGTGCTGATGGTGATCGTCATCGCGCTCACTGTGGTCCAGTTCCGCTACGTCGAAAAGCGCGTCAACTACTGATGGAGCACTCCCTGCATGGTTGAGAACCGCCCCGCCGCCACCGTCCTGGCGCACCTGGTGCTGCTGCTGGGGGTGCTGACCGTGGCTTTTCCGGTTTACATCACCTTCATCGCCAGCACGCAGACGGCAGAGCAGATCGTGCAGAACGTGCCGATGTCGCTGCTGCCGGGCAGCAACCTGCTGGAAAGCTACCGGCTGGCACTGTTCGGCGGCACGACGGAGTACGGCGGCAAGATCAGCCCGGTGGCGCCGATGTTGATGGTCAGCCTGATCAGCGCGCTGGTGATCGCCGTGGGCAAGATCGCAATTTCGCTGCTGAGCGCGTTCGCGGTGGTGTACTTCCGTTTCCCGTTCCGCAACCTCGTGTTCTGGATGATCTTCGTGACGCTGATGCTGCCGGTGGAGGTGCGCATCCTGCCCACCTACCAGGTGGTGTCGGACCTCGGCATGCTCAACACCTATGCCGGGCTGACGGTGCCGCTAATTGCGTCGGCCACGGCCACGTTCCTGTTCCGCCAGTTTTTCCTGACCGTGCCTGATGAACTGGTCGAGGCCGCGCGCATCGACGGCGCCGGCCCGATGCGCTTTTTCTGGGACGTGCTGCTGCCGCTGACCCGCACCTCGATTGCCGCGCTGTTCGTGATCCAGTTCATCTACGGCTGGAACCAGTACCTGTGGCCGCTGCTGATGACGACCAGCGAGGACATGTACCCCGTGGTGATGGGCATCAAGCGGATGATCACCGGCGGTGACGCCGCCACCGAATGGAACGCCGTGATGGCCACCGCGATACTGGCCATGATCCCGCCGGCGCTGGTCGTCATCCTGATGCAGAAGTGGTTCGTCAAGGGCCTCGTGGACACGGAAAAGTAGGCTCATGGGTGCAATCGCGCTTCGAAACGTCGAGAAGACCTATGGCGCCGGCGCCAAGGCGGTGAAGGTCATCCACGGCGTCAACGTCGCCATTGCGGACGGCGAGTTCGTCGCCATCGTCGGGCCCTCGGGCTGCGGCAAGAGCACGCTGCTGCGCATGGTGGCGGGGCTGGAGGACATTACCGGCGGCGAGATCGACATCGGCGGCCGCGTCGTGAACCAGCTGGAACCGGCCGAGCGCGACATCGCCATGGTGTTCCAGAATTACGCGCTCTACCCGCACATGAGCGTGTTCGACAACATGGCCTACGGGCTGAAGATCGCCAAGTTGGCCAAGGCCGAGATCGAGGTTCGCGTGCAGAAGGCAGCGAAGATCCTCGAGCTGGGTGGTTTGCTGCAGCGCAAGCCGCGCGAGTTGTCCGGCGGCCAACGCCAGCGCGTGGCCATGGGCCGGGCCATCGTGCGCCAGCCGCAGGTGTTTCTGTTCGACGAGCCGCTGTCGAACCTGGACGCCAAGCTGCGTGCGGCCACCCGGCTGGAGATTCAGAAGCTGCATGCCGAGCTGGGCGTGACGTCGCTGTTCGTCACCCACGACCAGGTAGAGGCCATGACGCTGGGGCAGCGCCTGCTGGTGATGAATGCCGGGCGCATCGAGCAGATCGGGACGCCAGAGCAGGTCTACGGCCAACCGGCCAGTACCTTCGTGGCCGGCTTCATCGGCAGCCCGCCGATGAACCTGTTGCCGGGGCAGGCGGATGGGTCGCGCTTCAACGTGTCGGGTGGCGCCGACGGCCGCCCTGCCCTGACCCTGGCCCTGCCGGCAGCGGCGCCGCGCGGCGGCGCCTTGACGCTGGGCGTGCGCCCCGAGCACGCCGACCTGCACGACAACGGTCAGTTGAACGGCGTGTGGCCGCTCCAGGTCGAGTTGCTGGAAATGCTGGGGGCCGAGCGGCTGATTTACGGCCGGCTGGGCGGCGCCGGGTTCACCCTGCGCATCGACAGCACCCGCCCCCCGCCCAAGGCGGGCGGGCAGGTGGGGCTGCGTGTGCGGCCCGAGCACCTGCACTGGTTCGACAGCAGCAGCGGATTGCGCGTGGGCTGACGCGACGCCCATATCTCATGCCCATGCCCATGCCCATGTCCATTCTCATGTCCATGTCGCCCTGGCCCTACCCGTTCTGGATCGCCCACCGAGGTGCTGGCAAGCTGGCGCCGGAGAACACGCTGGCGGCTTTCCGCGTCGGTGCAGCGCACGGCTGGCGCGCCTTCGAGTGCGATGTGAAACTCAGCCGAGACGGGGTGCCCTTCCTGTTGCACGACGACAGTCTGGACCGCACCACTCCACGCACCGGCCTGGCGGCGGACTTCGACTGGGCCGAGCTGTCACGCCTGGACGCCGGCGGCTGGCACAGCGGGGCCTTCGCGGGTGAGCCGCCGCCCAGCCTCGAGGCCATCGCCCGCTTCGTGCTGCGCAACGGCCACCTGCTGAACATCGAGCTCAAGCCCTCGCCGGGCCAGGAATGGCAGACCGGCCACGCGGTCGGCCTGGCCTGCCTGGACCTCTGGCGCGACCGCGACGCGCCTGTGCCGCCAGTGCCGCCTGTGCCGCCGCTCTTCAGCAGCTTCAAGCCCGAGGCCCTGCGCGGCGCCCGGGACAGCGCCCCCGCGCTGCCACGCGCCTTGCTGCTGGACACCCAGTGGCCCGGCTGGTGCGCCACGGCGCAAGACCTGGGCTGCGTGGCGGTGGTGACGCACCACCTCTTGATGGACGCGCCCCTGGTCGCGCAACTGCACGGCGCCGGGATGCGCGCCTTGTGCTACACGGTCAACGAGCCTGCGGACGCCCGCCGGCTGATGGCGCTGGGTGTCGATGGTTTGATCAGCGACGCCGTGGATGTGTTTGCGCCCGGGCCGTTGTCAGGGCAGCCGCAAAATGTTCCCAGTGAGCAAGATAAGTCACCATGACAGACGACGTTTAGAACTTGGTGCTCGAACACCTGAAAGCGATACGCGGCGATGTGGCCGACGTGCGCCGGGATGTGCGCGACATCAAGACCCGGCTCGTGTCGCTGGAAAACCAGGTGGTGCAGATGCACAAGAGCGTGGCTTTCATCCATGAAGACCTGGCCGGCGTGAACGTCAGGCTCGACGGCCTGGGCGATCGCGTGGAGCGCATCGAGCGCCGGCTGTCACTGCGCGAATCGGTCTGACGGGCCTGGCCTGGCGGTCCGCCTTCACCGTCGCCGCTACCCGGCCGGCCTGACGTCGGCCTCAAGCTCAAGCCCCAGCCATTCCGATTCCCGTTCCGGTTCGGGCAGGTGCTTCAGATCCCTGATCAACGGCATGCGCCAGGCCACGGCCACCAGCACCAGCGACACCACGCCGGCGAACAGCAGGGCGGCACGCAGGCCCACGTGCTCGCCCAACCAGCCGCCCAGCAGCGCGCCGGGTGCGGCGGCCAGCAGGCTTAGCCAGCGCATGGTGCTGGTCATGCGGCCCAGCAGCGGCTCGGGCGTGACCGCCTGGCGCAGGGCCAGGAAGTTGATGAAGATGAAGACCGCGCCCATCGTGAAGGTCATCAGCATCAGCGCGAAGGCCGCCACCCCCCAGGCATTGACCGGGGCGGCGGCCACCAGCAGCCAGCCCGCGCCGCAGATGGCGTAACCGACAACCAGGCAGGGTCCGGGCCCGATGCGGTGACTCAGCCGGCGGCCGTAGACGCTGCCGACGATGGTGCCCACGCCCATGCCCATGTAGCACAGGCCCACGGCCTGTTCGGACAGACCCAGCGTGCGCGTGGCGTAGAGGATCTGCACCGTCATGGCCGCGTAGTGCGCCATCTGCCACACCCCCATCAACAGCGCCAGCGCCATCAGCAGTGGCTGGCCGCGCACGAAGCGCAGGCCGGCGGCCAGGTCGCGCCAGAAGCCGTCGAAGAAATGCAGGCCCTTGCGCGATTCACGCCGCTCGTGGATGGGAAGACCACGCAGGATCAACGTCGAGCCCAGCAGCAGCGCCGCATTCACCAGCAAGGCCAGCGGCGCGCCCATCAGCTTGATCAACATGCCCGCCAGGCCCGGGCCCGCGACCTCGGCGCCGGACGTGGCAAGCGCGTTCTTGGCGTGTGCTTCGACCAGCCTTTCGCGGCCGACCACCTGGGTCAGCACGATCTGCGCTGCCGTGCCCGCCAGCGTGTGCACCGTGCCCAGCAAGAAGCCCACGGCATACAACCAGCCCATCGACAGCCAGCCCAGCCACCAGGCCACCGGCACGCTGGCAGCGGCCAGGGCGGCCACCGTCTCGCCCACCACGTACACAGGCAGCTTGCGCACGCGGTCGAGCCATACGCCCCCGGGCAGCGAGAACAGCATGAAGGGCAGCAGCTCCATCGCCGTGAGCAGGCCCATCTGCACAGGACTGGCCTGCAGCAGCACGGCCGCAGTCAGTGGCAGCGCCAGCATCATCACTTGGTTGCCGAAGGAACTGGTGAGGATGGAGCCCCACAGGCGCAGGTACATCGGGTCGCGCAGCAGGTCGCCCGGGGGCAACGAAGGCAGTCTCAACAGGCGCTCATGATCGGTAGTCGGCGTTGATCTTGACGTAGTCGATCGACAGGTCGCAGGTCCACACCAAAGCCTCGGCCGGCCCGCGGTGCAGGTCCACCCGTACCGTGATCTCGCTCTGCTTCATCACGCGCTGGCCATCCTCTTCGCGGTAGGCCGGGTGGCGACCGCCCGCGCGCACCACGTGGACATCGTCGAGAAACAGGTCGATCAAGTTCTGGTCGAGGTCGTCGATGCCGGCGTAGCCCACCGCTGCCAGGATGCGGCCCAGGTTCGGGTCGCTGGCGAAGAAAGCCGTCTTCACCAGGGGCGAATGCGCGATGGCGTAGGCCGCAAGCCGGCACTCGGCGGCGTCGCGCCCGCCTTGCACTTGCACGGTGATGAACTTGGTGGCGCCTTCGCCGTCGCGCACGATGGCCTGGGCCAGTTCCTGTGCCACCTCGACCAGCGCATCGCGCAAGATGCGCGCCGCTGCGGACTTCAGATCGGTGATGGGGTCGTGTCCAGCGCGGTGCGTGGCCATCAGCACGAAGGAGTCGTTGGTCGACGTGTCGCCGTCGATGGTGATGCGGTTGAAGCTCAAGTCGGCCGCTTCTGTCAGCAAAGGCTGCAGCAGAGCCGGCGCGATCGCCGCATCGGTGGCCACGAAGCCCAGCATCGTGGCCATGTTCGGGCGGATCATGCCGGCGCCCTTGGCGATGCCGGTGACGGTGACGGTGTGGCCGTCGATCTGCACTTGGCGCGACGCAGCCTTCGGCAGCGTGTCGGTGGTCATGATGCCGGCGGCGGCCTCGGCCCAGTGGGCGGACTGCAG
>ENA-OFCE01000184-OFCE01000184.1-metagenomes-genome-assembly--contig:-NODE-184-length-44670-cov-4.492144_pt1 | contig 44670 bp, 40 predicted proteins | sample MGYA00153388_OFCE01 | MGnify analysis MGYA00153388 | reverse complement strand
GCAGCGACGCAATAAAGCATCCCCGCCAATCTGGTCGAGTTGATCCGCACCGTGAAGAGCCGTGGCGCCGAGCTCGGACTGGCCTTCGACGGCGACGGCGACCGGCTCGGCGTGGTGACGAAAGATGGCCACATCATCTATCCCGACCGCCAGCTGATGCTCTACGCCAGAGACGTCCTCAAGCGCAACCGCGGCGCCACCGTGATCTTCGACGTCAAGTGCAGCCAGCGCCTCGCGCCGATGATCCGTGCGGCCGGCGGCGTGCCGTTGATGGTGCCGACCGGGCATTCGTTGGTGAAGGCGCGGCTGCGCGAAACCCGCGCACCGATCGGCGGCGAAATGAGCGGCCACATCTTCTTCGCCGAACGCTGGTACGGCTTCGACGACGCCACGTACACCGCGGCGCGCCTGCTCGAGATCCTCAGCCGCAGCAAGAACCCGAGCGCCGTGCTCGATGCGTTGCCCACCAGCTTCAGCACGCCCGAGTTGAACGTGGTCTGCGCCGAAGGCGAGCCGCGGCGGCTGGTGCAGCAGTTGCTCGACACAGCGAGCTTTCCCGGCTGCACCGAGATCATCACGATCGACGGCCTGCGCGCCGAATACGCCGACGGCTTCGGCCTGATTCGCGCCAGCAACACCACGCCGGTGCTGGTGATGCGATTCGAGGGCCACACGCCGGAGGCGCTGCACCGCATCGAGGTCGACTTCATGGCCGCGCTGCGCGTGGTCAAGCCCGACGCACAGATCGCGGCCGCCACGCACTGAGCTTGCGGGCGCGTTCGATGGGCGCCCGGGCGCATCGGTTGGCGCGCGGCGCCTATTCCGCCGTGCTGACTGCGCTGCAGCCGGCTTACCTGCTGCGGCTGTGGTGGCGCGGACGCGCCGAGCCGCTCTATCGGCACGCGATCGGCGAGCGCATGGGTCGCCACCCCGTGCCGGCCTCGTCGGGCTGGGTCTGGGTGCATGCCGTGTCGTTGGGAGAGACGCGTGCCGCCGCCGCGTTGATCGCAGCCCTGCGCAGCGCTCATCCGGCTCTGCGCCTGCTGCTGACTCACGGCACCGCCACCGGGCGTGCTGCCGGTGCGTCGCTGCTGCAGCCGGGCGATCGGCAGGCCTGGCTGCCGTTCGACACGCGCGCCGCCACCGACCGATTCATCAGGCACTTCAACCCCGCGGTCGGCGTGCTGATGGAGACCGAGATCTGGCCGAACCTGCTGACGGCGGCGCACCGGCAGCGTGTTCCGATGGTGCTGGCGAATGCGCGGCTCAGCGCAAAGAGCCTGACCAAAGGCCGTCGCCTCGACGCGTTGCTGCGTCCGGCCGTGCGCAGCCTGGCCGCCGTGCTGGCGCAGACCGAGGACGACGCACGGCGTCTGAAAGTGGCGGGCGCCGCCCGGGTGGTCGTCAGCGGCAACCTCAAGTTCGACGTCAACCCCGACCCGGCTCAATTGACGATGGGCCAGGCTTGGCGCGACACGCTGGCGCGCGACGTCGTGGTGGCTGCCAGCACCCGCGAGAACGAGGAAGCGCCGCTGCTGGCGGCGTGGCTGCAGCAACCCGAGCCACGTCCGCTGCTGCTGATCGTGCCGCGCCACCCGCAGCGTTTCGAGGCGGTGGCCGCGCTGGTGCAGGCCAGCGGGCTGTCGCTGGCGCGTCGCAGCCGATGGGCCGCGGTGCCGGACGAAGGCGCCCGCGAGGCGCAGGTCTGGCTGGGCGACTCGATGGGCGAGATGACGCTGTACTACGGCATGGCACAGGTCGCGCTGCTCGGCGGCAGCTTTGCCCCGCTTGGTGGGCAGAACCTGATCGAGGCCGCGGCCTGCGGTTGTCCGGTCGTGATGGGTCCGCACACCTACAACTTCGCCGACGCCGCCGAACTGTCGCTGGCGGCCGGTGCGGCGCTGCGCGTCGTCGACATGGAAGCCGGTGTCGCGACGGCCTTGTCGATGCTGTCGGGACCGATTCAGCGCGACATGGGCGCCCGCGCACTGCAGTTCGCCGCGCAACACCGCGGTGCGGCCGGGCGAATGGCGAGCCAAATTCTGCAAGTCATGGGCGCATCGGCACGGCGATGAGGGCTGGCCGGTTCAGGCTCGACATCGAAGTTGAGTCACGACGCGCCGCCGTGGCGCCTGCGGCGGCGCGTTCGGGCGGCGGACCCGACCCGACGGGTTCAAGGACGCCGCCGGTTCGCGGCCAGCGGCGCCCGTTTTCAGCGCCTACCGAGCGAGCAAGCGGTCGACCGCAGCGACGTCGTCGGGGCCGAGTTGTCCCGCCGCCTGACGCAGCCTGAGGCCGTTGAGCAGCACGTCGTAGCGCGCCCGCGCCAGGTCGCGCCGGGTGGTGAACAACTGGGTCTGCGCGTTCAACACGTCCAGGTTGACGCGCACGCCCACCTTGTAGCCGAGCTGCGTCGCCTCGAGCGCCAGCTGGGTCGACGACTCGGCCGCTTCGAGCGCCTGCACCTGCGCTCGGCCCGACTGCACGCCGTAGTAGGCGACCTGCGCGCCCTGCGCCACGCCGCGCCTCGCATTCTCAAGATCGTTGCGTGCACTTTCTTCGAGCGACAACGTCTCGCGGATGCGGTTCTGGGTCGAACCACCGGTGTACAACGGCCAGTTCAGCTGCAGGCCCAGCCCGCCGTTGGTGGTGATACCGCCGACCGTGGCCGCCGAGCCGCTGGCCCGGCTGCTGGCGAGTGTCGCGACGGCGTCGACCGTCGGCAATTCGCCGGCACGCGCCTTGGCGGTTTCGAGCCGCGCCACGTCGACGCCTAGCCGCGCCCGACGCACCGCCGGATGCACCGAATCGGCCTGCGCCAGCCAGTCTTGCGGACTGGCCGGCACGATCGGCGGCAGTTCAACCGGCACGGCCAACGGAGCCGGCACCACGCCGTTGCGACCGACCAGCTGGTCGAGCGCGATCTGGCGCGTGCGCAGGTCGTTGTCGGCAAAGATTTCCTGCGCCGTGGCGAGGTCGAAGCGCGCCTGGGCTTCGCGCGTGTCGGTGATGGTGGCGGTGCCGACCTCGAAATTGCGCTTGGCCGATGCCAGCTGTTCGGTGATGGCGGCCTTGTTGGCGCGCGTCGTCGTCAGCGCATCCTGCCCGGCCAGCACGTTGAAGTAAGCCGTCGACAGCCGGACGATCAGGTCGTGCTCGGCGCTCTGCAGTTCGGTTTGCGCGATCTCCTGCGACTTGCGCGCCTGCTCGATCGTCACCCCGTTGGCGCGGTTGAACAGCGGGTAGCGCCCGTTCACCGCGCCCTGGATCGTGTGGCTGTCGCCGGTGCCGCGGTTGGGCACATCGATCACCGACGCGTTCACGCTGCCCGTGGCCGCGGCCGACGGCCGGACCAGCGCGTCGGCCTGCGCGGCGCGGTAAATGGCCGACTCGGCCCGTGCGCGCGCTGACAGGTAGGCCGCGTCGTAGTCGTTCGCGGCGCGGTAGAGCTCGAGCAGACCCTCGGCGTGCGCGCCGGCTGCAGGCAGCCCCAGCCCAAGCCCCAGCCCGAGCCCCAGCAGGCAGGCCCACGGGCCCGGGCGAACGGAGCGAGTGAAGCGAAGGCTGGCCGGACGGAGGCCGGTCGAGCTGCGGCGATGGTGGACAGGCATGACTGCTTCCTTTGGCTGAGGGGTGCGATGCCGCGGCTCGATGTTGCACGTTGCGTCGGATCGGTCGTCGAGCGCGGCCGGCCGCATCGACGCGGCTGCTTTCAGTAGCGCGGCACCTGGGCGTCAACCTGCGCCGACCAGGCGTCGATGCCGCCGTTGAGGTTGTAGACCGCGTCGAAACCTTGTCGTTCGAGAAACGCGGCGACCTGCGCGCTGCGCACGCCGTGATGACAGACGCACACCACGGGCTGCACCGGGTCGAGCTCGTCCAGCCGCGCCGTGATCTGCCCCATCGGCAGCTGCACGGTGGGCCAGCCGTCGATGCGGATCGCCGCCAGCGCGCATTCCCACGGCTCGCGAACGTCGAGCAGCAGCATCGCCGGTGCAGCAGCACAATCTGCCGCCAGGCGGGCCAGTTCGGTCGCACTGAGTTGCTTCATCTAGAAAGTGAACCGGCTCGGCTCGTCGAATCCCGACAGGCGCGGTGCGACCGTGTCGAACAGGTCGACGCGGCCGAATCCGGCCTCGCTGCTGCGCGTGGTCAGCACGGCGCGCATCACAGGCAACTGACCGACCACTGCGACCAACCGGCCGCCCACCTTGAGCTGGTTCAGCAGCGCGAGCGGCACGTCGGCCACCGAACCCGACAGCACGATCACGTCGAACGGCCCCTCGGCGGGCAATCCGCGCGCACCGTCGGCCTCGCGCACCTGCACGTTCAGGATCGAGGCGCGGCGCAGATTGTCGGTGGCCATGCGCGCCAACTCGGGCTGGATTTCCAGACTGATCACGTGCTGGGCCTGGTGCGCCAGCAGCGCCGCCATGTAACCCGACCCGGTGCCGATTTCGAGCACCCGCTCGTGGCGGAGCACCGCCAGTTCCTGCAACAGCCGCGCCTCGACCTTCGGCTCGAGCATCGACTGGCCGCACGGCAGCGGCACCTCGGTGTCGACGAAGGCCAGCGCGCGGTAGGCGGTCGGCACGAAGTCTTCGCGCTTGACCAGCGCCAGCAGTGACAGCACGCCCTGGTTCAGCACTTCCCAAGGGCGGATTTGCTGCTCGATCATGTTGAAGCGCGCCAGTTCGAGGTTCATGGAGATCCTTGTGGGTCTTGCATCCGTCCGAGCGATTTTATTTCGCCACCGCCGTCGCGCTGGCCTGGCCGGTGACAGGGCCGCGCCACTTGCGGGCCGCCCATTGCGAGAGGTCATCGAGGTAGCAGTAAACGACCGGCACCACCACCAGCGTGAGCAGCGACGAGGTGATCACGCCGCCGATCACGGCCTGGCCCATCGGGGCGCGTTGCTCCGAGCCTTCGCTGAGTGCAAACGCCAGCGGCACCATGCCGAAGATCATCGCCAGCGTGGTCATCAGAATCGGCCGCAGCCGCACCCGGGCGGCGTGCAGCAGTGCGGCGTCGCGCTGCATCGGCGCTTGCCCATGCAGGCCATGGCGCGAGCGGATCGCGAAGTCGATCAGCAATATGGCGTTCTTCGTCACCAGCCCCATCAGCATCACCACGCCGATGATGCTGAACATGTTCAGCGTCGAGCGGAACATCAGCAGCGCCAGCACCACGCCGATCAGCGTCAGCGGCAGCGAGCTCATCAGCGCCAGCGGTTGAAGGAAGCTGCGGAACTGGCTCGCCAGGATCATGTAGATGAACACCACCGCCAGCGCCAGCGCGCCGAGCGCGTAGCTGAACGACTCGTTCATGTTCTTGGTCGAGCCGCCGAAGCTGTAGCGGTAGCCCGGCGGCCAGGGCGTGTCGTCGAGCACCCTGCGGATGTCGGCCGAGACATCGCCCGAACTGCGACCGAGCGCGTTCGCGTCGACATTGATCTCGCGGTTCAGGTCGCGCCGGTTGATCTGGTTCGGCCCGGTCGAGGCGCGCACGTCGGCCACCTGCGACAGCCGCACCACGCGGGTCGTGCCGTCCGCGGCGGCGGCGAGGTTGATGGGAATTCGCTGCAGGTCGCTGATGGCATCGCGGCTTTGCGGCGCCACACGCACATAAACGTCGTAGTTCTGGCCGTCGGGCGCGCGCCAGTTGCCCACCGTGGTGCCGGCCACCAGCGTGCGCAGCGTGTTGGCCAGCGCGCTGACGTTGAGTCCGAGGTCGGCCGCCGCGTCGCGTCGCACCTCGACCGCCACCGTCGGTTTGTCGGGCTTGAGCGTGCTGTCGAGGTCGACCAGGCCCGGTATCTGGCGCAGCCGCGCCATGATGCCGACCGACAGACGTTCGAGTTCTTTCAGGTCGCTGCCTTGAATGGAGAACTGCAGGCTCTTGCCGCCGCCCAGGTCGGTCTGCCCGATGTTGGTGACGGTGATGCCCGGAATGCGCGCGAGCTGTTCGCGCAGCGGCGCCGTCAGAGCGGTGACGCTGCGCTGCCGGTCCTTGCGGTCGACCAGCCGCACGTAGACCGAGCCGTAGATCTTGCCGGCCGCGACGCCGCTGTTGATCGTCGTGACGGTGTATTTCACCTCGGGCATGCGGCGCAGCACGGCATCGATCTGCCGGGCGCGCGCTTCGGTGACTTCCAGGCTCGAGCCGACCGGCGTGTAGAAGTTGAGCTGCGTCTCCGAGAAATCGGCCTTCGGCACGAACTCGGCGCCGAGCAGCGGGATGATGAAGAAGCTGCCGCCGAAAGTGGCCAGCGCGATCGCCAGCGTGGTCAGCTTGTGCCGCAGCGACCAGCCCAGGATGCCCTGATAGGCGTCGGACAACCATTGGCTGAAGCGATCGAACATCCCGGTGACGCGGCCGATCGTCTTGTCGTACAGCGTCACCGGTGCACCGGGGCGCCGGCCGTGCGCCATTGGATCGTTCCAGATGCTCGACAGCATCGGGTCGAGCGTGAAGCTGACGAACATCGAGATCAGCACCGCCGCCACGATCGTCAGCCCGAATTCGTGAAAGAACTTGCCGACGATGCCGCCCATGAAGCCGATCGGCAGGAACACCGCGACGATCGACAGCGTGGTGGCCAGCACCGCGAGGCCGATTTCCTGCGTGCCGTCGAGCGCGGCCTGGCGGGGCGACTTGCCCATCTGCACGTGCCGCACGATGTTCTCGCGCACCACGATGGCGTCGTCGATCAGCAAGCCCACGCACAGGCTCAGCGCCATCATCGTGAGGGTGTTGATCGTGAAGCCGAAGGCATACATGAACAGGAACGTGCCGATCAGCGCGATCGGCAGGGTCAGGCCGGTGATGACGGTGCTGCGCCAGGAATTGAGAAACAAGAACACGATCAGCACGGTCAGCAGCGCGCCTTCGATCAGCGTGCGCTTGACGTTGGCGACCGAGGTGCGGATCGCGCGCGAGTTGTCGCGGTTGACTTCGAGCTGCACGCCTGGCGGCGTGACCGAGGCCGACCCGGCCAGCGCCTTCAGCAGCCCGTCGACCACCTCGATCGTGTTCTCGCCCTGCGACTTCTGCACCGACAACAGCACCGTGCGCTGGCCGTTGTAGAGCGCGAGGCTTTCCACCTCTTGAGGGCCGTCGACGACATCGGCCACCTGCCAGAGCTTGATCGCCGTGGCCGAACCGCCTGGCGTGGCGGGCGCCTTGCGCGCCACCACGATCTCGCGGAAGTCTTCCGGCCGCTTCAGCCGCGCATTGATCTGCACCACGCGGTCTTGCTGCAGCGACCGGATCGAGCCGAGCGGCAGTTCCTGGTTTTCGCTGCGCACGGCGGCCACCACCTGCTCGACTCCGACACCCAGCGCCTCGAGCGCCGCAGGCTTCAAATACAGGTTGATCTGGCGCTGCACGCCACCGACGACGCTGACCGAGCCGACGCCGCGCACGTTCTCGAGCCGCTTTTGCAGCACCTGCGTGGCCCAGGTCGTCAGCTCTTGCGGACTGCGCTTGCCGTCGCTGGACAAAACCGCCACGTTGAACACCGGCTGGCTGGCCGGGTCGAAGCGGAACACGCGCGGCTCGGTGACTTCGTCGCGCAAGCTCGGCCGCACCAGCGCGACCTTTTCGCGCACGTCTTCGGCCGCCTTGCGACCGTCGATGTCGAGGTTGAACTCGATGATCACGATCGACGTGCCTTCATACGAGCGCGACGACAGCGCGCTGATGCCGGCCACCGTGTTGACCGCTTCCTCGACCTTCTTGGTGACCTCGCTCTCGACGATCTCGGGCGAGGCGCCGGGGTAGTCGAGTTGCACCACCACGGTCGGAAAATCGATGTTCGGAAACTGGTCGACCGACAGCCGCTGGTAGCTGAACAGCCCCAACACGACGAACGCCAGCATGACCATCGTGGCCAGCACCGGGTTGCCGATCGAGACGCGGGTGAACCACATGGGCGGCGTCTAGGGCGGCGGCGTGGACGCTGCGCTGTTCGGCGACGGCAAGGTCGGCACGGCCTGCACGGCGCCCGCCATGCTGGCAGGGCGACCCGCTGCGGCAGCAGCCACTGTGATCGCCGTGCCGTCGCGCACCAGCCCGACCGTGCCCGTGAGCACATTGGCGCCTGTCTGCAGACCCTCTCGCACTTCGACCCACGGCTGCCCGTCGACCTCGCCGCGGCGGCCCAGCACCACGGTGGCGGCCGTTGCCCGGCCGTCCTGCAGCCTCAGCACATAGGGCAGGGATTGGTCGGTGCGCACGGCCGACAGCGGCACGGCCAGCGCCATCTGCGGCGGCAATTGAATCTTTCCGCGCGCGTACAGGCCTTGTCGCAGCGCCGGCTGGCCGTCCATCGCCAGATAGACCGTGACGGCACGGCTGCCGGTCTGCGCGCTCGGGTTGATGCGCTCGACCCGCGCCGGCACCGGCGTAGCCAGCCCATCGACTTGCAAAAGCGCCGGCTGGCCGACCGATATGCCAGCCACATCATCGGGTGCGACCGACGCTTCAAGCTCCAGGCGCGACAGGTCGACGATCTCCAGCAGGCGGGCGTCGACCGAAACGCGCTCGCCCGGCTGCACCAGCCGCTGCGCGATCTGCCCGCCGATCGGTGCCACGAGCCGGCCGTCGCCGACCGACTTGGCGGCGAGTTGCGCGGCCGTCAGCGCGGCTTGCAGGTTGGCCTGCGCGGCGGCGTCGTTGGAGACCGAGGTTTCCAGGCCGGTGGCCGAGATGAAGCCCTGCGCGACCAGCGCGCGGTTGTTGTCGAGCGCGCGCCGGGCGATGTCGGCCTGGGCACGGGCCGCGGCCGCACTTTGTTCGGCCTGCTTCAGGCGCAGCGCCGGCTCGGTGGTGTCGAGTTGGCCGAGCAGTTGGCCGGCCTTGACCGTGTCGCCTTCGCGCGCACTCAGGGCGCGCACCTCGCCCGAAATCCTGGACTTCAGGAAGGCGCTGTTGACGGCCCTGAGCCCGCCCGAGACCTCGACCTGGCGCGCCAGGTCCACCGGGCGCGCGATGACGATGTCGGTCGCGGCCAGTTCGAGGCCGGCCACCATGGTCGACGGTGCCGCCAGCTGTGCCTGTTCCGTTTTGCGGGCGATCACGGCACGCGCCACAAAACCGCCGACCAAGCCGGCGGCGACGAGTGGAATCGCCCATTTCAGCCAGCGTTTCATGCGGTGCGGCGCCGAATCGACTTGACGGTAGGTGCCGGGGGCGAGGTCCGGGCTTCGGGCGAGGTGCGGGCAGGCGTCAGCGGCGGCGAAGCCGACAGCCCACGCAGCACCAGATCGATTTGTGCCTCGATGAATGCGGCGGGGTCGATGCGCTTGCCGGACGGGCAGGCGCCCAGCGAATACTTGTGCATCACCAGGAACAGCAGCGGCGCCACCAGCACATTCACGACGTCGGCCACGTTGACCGGGCGGAACTCGCCGCGGTCGATGCCGCGCTGCAACAGTTCGGCCAGCATGTGGTGCGACGGGTCGACCACCTCGTCGACGTAGAACTGCGCGATTTCGGGAAAATTGCGCACCTCCGACATCATCAGCTTGAGCACGCCGGAGGCCCGCGTTTCGCCCATGCGCTGCCACCACATGCGCAACACCACGGCCAGCAGGTCGGCGCTGCTGCCCTCGGCCAGGCGCACCGCGTCGGCGCCTTCGGCGATCTCATTGACGACGAAGTGCCGCACCACGGCCTTGAGCAACTCCTCCTTGCTCGGGTAATACAGGTACAAGGTGCCCTTGGAAACGCCGGCCCGCGCGGCGACTTCTTCCGAGCGCGTGGCGGCAAAGCCCTTGGCGACGAACAGGTCGAGTGCGGCGTCGAGCAGTTCCTGGGGGCGAGCGTCCTTGCGGCGCTGTCGGACCGGGGTGGCGACAGATGCGGGAACGGCGTTGGAATGCGGCATCGAAAGATAATGACTGACTGGTCATTAATGTAGCGGCGGCGGACTGTCGGGTCAAGGTCGCTGCGTATCATCCAAGTCAGCCTGCAACCTGGAGATCGTTTGGACATCGTATTGCTGCTCAAGGCGGCCCTGATGGGCATCGTCGAAGGGTTGACGGAGTTTTTGCCGGTGTCCAGCACCGGGCATTTGATTCTGGCGGGCTCGCTGCTCGGCTTCACCGACGACAAGAGCAAGGTGTTCGACATCGCGATCCAGACTGGCGCGATTTTCGCGGTGATGATCGTTTACTGGACGCGCCTGCGGCAGATGCTGGCCGGGCTGGGCAACAGCCAGCGTGAACGGCGCTTCGCCCTCAACGTGGCAATCGCCTTCGTGCCAGCCGTGATCATGGGGCTGCTGTTCGGCAAGGCGGTCAAGGAGCACCTGTTCACGCCGCTGGTGGTTGCCAGCGCGTTCATCGTCGGCGGCTTCATCATCCTGTGGGCCGAACGGCGCCAAACCGTGGTGCGGATACAGCAGGTCGACGACATGGCGCCGCTCGATGCGCTCAAGGTCGGACTGGTGCAGTGCCTGGCGCTCATTCCCGGCACGAGCCGCTCGGGCGCCACCATCATCGGCGGCATGCTGCTGGGCTTGAGCCGCCAGGCCGCGACCGATTTCAGCTTCTTCCTGGCGATGCCGACGCTGATCGGCGCCGGGCTTTACAGCCTTTACAAGGAACGTGCGCTGCTGGAGCCGTCGGACCTGCCGCTGTTCGGCGTTGGACTGCTGTTCTCGTTCGTGTCGGCGTGGCTGTGCGTGCGCTGGTTGCTGCGCTACATCGCGGGCCACAATTTCGTGCCGTTCGCCTGGTACCGAATCGCCTTCGGGCTGGTGGTGCTGGTCACCGCCTACACCGGTCTGGTCGACTGGAAAGCCTGAAGCAACGTCACCAGGTGCTTTGCTTCAGCGCCCGAGGCACACCCCGCGCTGCGCCGTCTGACGAACGCCAGGCATTCTGTGCCTGAGGCCCACCCGGCGCCTCAGCGCCGCAGGTACAGCAAATCCCACACGCCGTGGCCGAGCCGGATGCCGCGCTGTTCGAACTTGGTCAGCGGACGGAAATCGGGCCGCGGCGCAAAGCCACCGACATTGCGCGTCGCGCTGTTGCACAGGGCCGGTTCATCGGACAAAACCTGCAGCATCTGCGCGGCATAGGGCTGCCAGTCGGTGGCGCAGTGCAGGTAGCCGCCCGGCGCGATGCGCGTGACCAGCTTCGCGATGAAAACAGGCTGGATCAGGCGCCGCTTGTTGTGCTTTTTCTTGTGCCAGGGGTCCGGGAAATAGATGTGCACACCGGCCAGCGACGCCGGGGCAATCATCTGGTCCAAAACCTCCACCGCATCGTGCTGAATCAATCGCAAGTTGCGCAGATGCAATTCGCCGATGCGCTTGAGCAGCGCGCCCACGCCCGGCGGGTGCACTTCGATGCCGATGAAATCGGTGTCGGGCAAGGCCTGCGCGATCGACGCGGTCGCGTCGCCCATGCCGAAGCCGATTTCCAGCACGACGGGAGCAACCCGGCCGAAGCTTGCGCTGAAATCCGCGATGCCCGGCGCGTACGGCAACACGAAAAGCGGGCCGAGTTCGGCAAGTGCCCGCTGCTGACCCGGCCCCATGCGTCCGGCTCGCAGCACGTAGCTGCGGATGCCCGGGGGCTCGTGGCGATGCAAAGGCTGCTCGGGACCGTTCATCGGCGCAAATTGTGCCCGAGCCACAGCGCGTGATCGCCGGTCGGCGGCAGCGAATGCGACTTGCGTGGCCGGGTGCCGATCCGGACCTATCGCAGTGACGATCCAGTCACACCGGGTATCTCGAACTCGCCGCTCGACTCGAAGCGCACCGTGCCGAAGCCCGACCCAGCGAGCTTGCCGCGCAGTCGGTAAGCGACTTTGGAGCGGTCGCCCTGCGCAAGGCCGATGGCCTGCTGGACCATTGCCAGCGCCGACACCGTGACCGGCACCACCAGCACAGCCTCGCCGTAGCGCGGCACCGTACCGCGCACGGCGCTCACGCCGCTGGCGAAGTCGTTGCCGCGCACCTCCAGATCGACCGAAAGGCCGTCATAGTCGACCGGCCGGTCGTTCGGGTTTTGCACACGCAACTTGATCGCCAGGCGCAGTTCCAGACCCCGTCCCGGCAAGGGCTCCACGCCGGCCACGGTGACCTTCAAAGGGTCGCGAGCCAGCGTTGCGCAACCCGCAAGTCCGATCGCCAAAGCCGCCGCCAGCAGCACCATCGACCAAATCCGATTGCGCATGACGCTCCCATTAAAAATCCAGTTGAAAAGCGCGCAAAGTCTAGCTGCAGCTCCGAAAACGCCTGCACTAGAATTGTCGAAAGCGGGTGTAGTTCAATGGCAGAACGGCAGCTTCCCAAGCTTCATACAGGGGTTCGATTCCCCTCACCCGCTCCATGTGGAAACCGCCCAGCGAGTTCGCGCCTCACGTCGAATTCGACGGCATCGAAATCACGGTTCCAACCGCGCCTTGGATGTGCGAGTCCGCCGCCGGCCGATCAGGCAACGCCAACCCCGCGCCGGCCGTCAATTCAGCCGCTCGGCGTCGATGTCGACGTCCCATTCGATGACCCGCGCGGCTGCCATTGGGGCATCAGCGCTTTGGCCGGCCATCTCGACCTGGGCCCGCGCACCGTCCAGTCGACGCAACGCGCACGGCACTCGGCGTCCCTCCAAGGCGGGTGCCGTCGAGTGTTCGATCGCCCACACACCAGCTTCGAGTCGGCCGAAGGAAATTTCGAAATCGAGCAGCGGTACGGCCATTGCGGGATGTCGCGCCACCACGCTGGCCAGCGTGTCGCCGCGCCCGGTGTCCGCAGGCCAGGCAGCTCGGCGCGGCCGCACACGCATCATGTAGGCGCCTGCTACCAGCCAGCGCATGCCGTCGTCGGTGCCGTCGCGGTCGAGGCCGGCCAGCGCGACGCAGCGGCCCACCGAGTCGGGCAGCCTCTCCCAGACTTCGCGGTAGGGGCCATGCACGCCAGTCTCGATCACGCGATGCGGGCCCTCGAACACCATCCAGCCGGCGTCAGCCAAGGGCCCGGGCGGTTGCACGTCGGTTCGTCGGTGCCATTGGCATTGCTCTGCATCGGACAGCGTGTCCACCTGGGTGATGCCGCAAAAGCCGTGCGAATCCGCCGGCACGCGCGGACGGGCGGCCGGGATGCGCAGGTCGGCATGCCATGCACTGGTTTGCAGCCAGCGCACCACGGTGGTGGTGTCCTGCAGTTCGGGCGTTTCGAGCAGCGTGCGCACCCACACGCCGCGGTAGCGGCCGGGCACGCCGGGCGTGGACTTGTGGCCGGGCATGGGTTGGGTGTCGGTCACCGGCCCGCTCATTCCAAGGCCTGCGGAAAGGTGGGCAGCGACCGGTAGAAGGCCATGTCGTGATTGGGCCAGATCACCGCGCCGGTCTCGCTGGCCAGGCGCTTGAGTTTGCGGATGCTGTCGAGGGCCTGGGCCTCGTTGCCCTGCCACAGCGTGCCGGGGGCCACCTCGTCGTCGAGGTTTTCCTGCAGATCGGCAGCGTCGCCGGCCAGCAGCACCGGCGCCCCCTTCGGCAGCTCGATCAGCATCGACATGTGGCCCACGGTGTGGCCAGGGCTGGCAATGGCCTGCAAACCCGGCATCAGCGAATACTCGCCGCTGTGCAGCTTGAATTGCAACGGCGCGCCGGCGTCGTCGCTCAGATCGTCGGCGAACACCGCCGGGTCGGCGCCACTCAGGCCGACCTCCATTTCATTGCGTTGGACGTGGATTTCGGCACCGCAGCCGCAGCGCCGCAGGTCTTTCAGTCCGCCGGCATGGTCGAAGTGCAGGTGACCGATGAAGATCACATCGACATCGGCTGGCGTCAGCCCCAGCCGCGCCAGATGCCGTGGCAGGCGTTGCTCGTCGCTCATCGTCGGTGCGCCGAATTCGAACACCTGAGGGTCGTAATGGCGGGCGCGCGCCAGCGGGTCGTTGATCTTGCGGTGGTCGCAGCCCACGTCGTAGAGGACTCGACCGTTGGTGGTCTCGATCAGGTAGGCCAGGATCGGCGCGTCGATCTCGATCCCGCGGCCGCGCTGCCAGGTCGAGATCGATTTGTCGTAACGGTGGGTGGCGGTCAGCAGTGGCCAGAGCTTTGTCACGTGTGTCATGCGATGGTTCTCGGGTCTGGCGGGCATGGCGGGCATGGCGGGCATGGCGGGCATGGCGGATCGGGTCGGGCTGGAGCGGCATGGGCCGGCCTCGCCTGTAGCGCAGCCACCACCTGCGCCGTGCTGGCCACCGCACCGAAGATGCCGCCTTCGACCGCGATCATCGCCAGCGCCGCGGCTTGCAACGCAGGGTCGCTGGCGGCGCAGGCATCGTCGACCGTGGTGCAGCGGTAACCGCGGTCGACGGCGTCGCGCAAGGTCGAATGCACGCAGACTTCGGTCGTCACCCCGCACAGGATGAGATCGGTAACGCCTTGCTGCTGCAGGCGCTGGGCCAGATCGGTGTGGGCAAATGCGCTGTAGCCGGGTTTGTCGATCACGCTTTCCGCGGGCAGGGGGCGCAACTCGTCGATGAAATCGTGGCCCCGCTCGCCGCGCACCAGCAAGCGGCCGAGCGGCCCCGTGCTGCCGATGGCCGCGCCGGCACGCAGGCTGCGCTGCAGCTTCTCGGGCGGGCAGTCGGACAGGTCGGGCAGGTGACCCTCGCGGGTGTGAAAGACCGGCATTCCGACACCGCGTGCCGCGGCCAGGAGTCGCTGAATCTGCAGAATCGGCCCGGCCAGGCGCGCCACGTCAAGCCCGGCGCGGTCGGCATAGCCACCCGGCGCGCAGAAGTCACGCTGCATGTCAATCACCAGCAGCGCGCTGTGGTCAGGATCGAAGCTCGGTGGGTCGGGCAGGGCCTTCACGCGGTTTGGCCCGCCGATTCGCGGAAGCCGCTGCGGATCGCCTGCGCCATGCGCTCGGCCACCTCGTCGGCCATCAAGCGGCCCTTGACCGCATCGGCGCCGCGGGCCGAGGACAGCACGCCCGAGGCCGGCACCCAATCGATGCGGGGCGGGTAGATGTCGTAGGGCGGGAAGTCGACCGGGCCGTCGTCGGGGATCAGATCCAGCCGCACCAGGGTCGGGTGGTAGTGCAGCATCAGCGACGTCTCGATCACCGCCGCGTGTTCGAGTGCAAAGCCCGGAAATCCCGCGGGAAACACGCTGGCAAGCGTCGCCTCGGTCATGAAGTCCCAATACTCCAGGCGCATCACTTCGAGTCCGCATTGCGGGCCCGCATCGCGCAGCCCGAGGTCGATGCCTTCGATCAAGAACCACTGGTTCTCGTAATGGCCATTGACCACCACCAGACGCTTGAGCCCGTGGCGGGCGAACTCACGCACGGCGTCGCGCACCGAGCCAATCAACGTGGCGGCATCGACGCTGGTGGTACCGCAGAAATGCTGGCCTCCGCCGCACTTGGGCTGCGACTTGTAGCCGTAGGACAACGTCGGCGCCACCAACCCGCCGACCCGCGCCGCCGCGCTGGCGGCCACTGCCGCCGACAGCAAGCCGTCGGTGCCCAGCGGCAGGTGCGGGCCATGCTGCTCGAGCGCGCCCACCGGCAGCAGCACCGGCGGCGCATCGGTGCGCAGGCGCTGCTGGTAGGCCATCCATGACAACTCGTTCATCCAGACCGTGCTCATGACAGTGCCTCCGGCGACACGGAAATCGTGTCCAAAATTCGATTCATGCCGTCTTCTCGAGGGGATCGACACGGGCTCGAGCCTCGCCGCCGTCGGTCGCTTCCAGCAGGGCGCCAGCAGCAATCAGGGCGCCACCCAGCCATTCGGCGGGCGCCAGTCGTTCGTCGCCCAGCAGCGTGGCGGACAGCACCGCGACCAGCAGTTCGACCATCAACACCACGCCGGCGCGGCCGGCTTCGAGGTGGGTCACGCCGTATTGCCAGGTCGCGGTGACGAGCACCAGCCAGCCGAAGCCGTACACCAGCAGCCCCAAACCGAGCGGGCTGGCCAGTGCGGCGGCGCCCGGCAGCGGCAGGTCCATCAGCCACACCGTGGCCGCCGACAGCACGCCGCAGCCGACGAACACCGACGCGGTCTTCGACAGCATCGGAATCTGCTGCCCGGCGCGCGCGATGATGTTGTTGCCCGCGAAGGCCAGGCCGGCCGACAAGGCCAGCATGTCGGAGGTGCTGGGGGCGCTGTCCAGCACGCGCGTGCCGCCGATCACGAACCACAGACCCAGCAGTGCCAGCCCGACGGCAGCGGCGCGGCGCGGCCGAACCGTCTCCCCGAGGATCAGCCAGCCGCCCAGCACCGACCACACCGGCGACAGGTAGAACAGAAACATGGTTCGCACCACGTCGCCCAGCATCAGCGCGTTGACGAACGCGGTATTGGCCCAGCCGCCCACCAGCGCCAGCAAGATCAGCAGCCCGGTCTGCGAACGCCAAGCGGGGCGCTGGCGCAGCAGCAACACCAAACCGAACAGGCCGACCACGCCGTAGGTCAGCAGCGACAGCGCCGGCCCCGACAGACCGGCTTCACCGAAGCGCTTGAGCGGCCACCAGGTCAGGCCCCACAGCGAGGCCGACAGCAGCAGCACGATGGTGGGCCCGCGGCTGCCGGACGGCGACGAGGCAGTGATCGACGCGCTCATGCCATCACCGAGCCGCCGTTCGGACTGAGCACCTGCCCGCAGTAGAAGCGCGACAGGTCGCTGGCAAGAAACAGCGCGGTGGCGGCGATTTCATCCGCCGCAGCGAAGCGCCGTTGCGGAATGTCGAGCTCCTTGGCACGCCACTGCGCACTCATCGAGGCCGCTGACAGCATCGCGGTGTCGACCGGTCCGGGCGCAATGGCATTGACACGGATCGCCGGAGCGAACTCGCGCGCCAGCGCTCGGGTCAGGCCGATCACACCGGCCTTGGCAGCGCAATAGGGCGCGTACTGCGCGCGGCCCAGCAGCCCGAGGTCGGAGGCGATGTTGACGATCGTGCCCCGGCCCAGCATCAGCATGCCCGGCAACACCGCCCGCGTGACGCGAAACACCGAGCCCAAGTCGGCCGCGAGCATGCGTTCCCAGTCGGCGTCGGTGGTGTCCAGGAACGGCAGTTCCTGAATGATGCCGGCGTTGTTGACCAGCAGGTCGATGACGCCCAGACGGTGTGCGGCCTCGGCCACCAGCGTCGCGACCTCGGCGCTGTTCGTGACGTCGGCCGCCAGCGCGACCGCCCGACCGCCAGCGGCTTCGATCATCGCGACGAGTTCGTCGGCCAGACCCTTCTGCGCCGGCAGATGGTTCAGCGCCACCGCCGCGCCCGCACCGGCGAACGCCAGCGCGATGCTGCGCCCGATGCCGGTCGCGGCGCCCGTGACGAGCGCGACGCGTCCGCACAGCGACAAGTCGAAGGCACCGGTCGCTGCCGGCACCGTGCCTGCAGCGGCTGCCATTTCGACGCTCAATTCATCACCTCGCCGTTGCTCGCCACGATCGACTGCCCGGTCAGCGAGCGGGCATCGGCACTGGCCAGGAACAGATAGACGCCGGCGATGTCGGCTGGCCTCAGCATGCCCGGCAGGGCCTGGCGCGACAGGATCTCGCGCTCGACCTCGGCCTCTGAACGCCCTTGCTTCAGCGCCATGCTGCGCAGCGAACGCAAGGCCGCCTCGGTGCGAATCCAGCCCGGACAGACCGCGTTGACGCGGATGCCGCGCGGCGCCAGTTCCCAGGCCAGCGAGCGCGTCAAGCCGATCACCGCATGTTTGGAAGCGACGTAGGCCGAGAAGTCGGCCACGCCGGACTGTCCCCAGATCGACGACTGGTTGATCACGCTGGCCCCGTTGGCCATCAGCGGCAGCAGCGCACGGGTCAGGCGAACCATGCTGTCGACGTTGTTGTGAAGCAGCCCCGACCAGCGCGCCATCGCCTCGGGCGCGGCGTCGTCCAGCGGCGTGGGGTACTCGACGCCTGCGTTGTTGACCAGCACATCGACGCAGCCGTGACTGGCCCGCAAATCAGCCGCAAATGCCGCCACCGCCGCGTCGTCGTCCAGATCGCAGGGCAGCGCCAGCACCGCGCCGAAGGGAGCGAGCTTCGCGGCGACATCTTTCAACGCGACGGCGTCACGGTCGGTGATCACCAGCCGCGCGCCCTGCGCCTGAAACGCGCTGGCCAGCGCCCGCCCGATTCCGCCAGCCGCGCCGGTCACGATGACGCAAGCGCCATCCAGGCCGTAACGCTGACCCAATGGCAAGACGGCGCTGTCGATCATGCCGGGGCCAATTCAGACCGCTGTCAGAAACGACACGCCGACGGCGCCGACAAATCCATCGGCCCGTCGCGCTGCGCCTGCGGCCATCACCTGGCCGTAGTCGCTCGACAGCACCCGCGTCACGCGGTGCGTGTGAAAGCTGCGCAGCAACTGGCTGACCGGAATCACCTGCCCATAGTGGTTGCCGTAGATCTCGCGGTGATAGGCCGGCAGCCGATGCCACGGCATCGTCGGACGCTCATGGTGGGCGTTGTGGAACCCGAAGTTCAGCCACAGCAAGTTGAGCCAGAAGCTGTTCACGCCGACCACGTTGCTGTAGGTGTTGGCCTGCTCGTAAGCGCGGTCGCGCAGCCTGTCGGCGGGGATCGGCGTGTCGTCCAGGATCGGGTAGGACTCGTAGGTGTGTTGAAAGCAGTCGGCAAAGCGCAGCACCGTGACAAACAGCAAGTAGGCGACGAAATACAGCACCAGCGCTTTCATCGACCACCAACCGAGCGCTGCGAAGGCACCCAGGCGAATCACGCCGGTGGCGACGATGCGCAACCTCGCCGCCGTCGAACCACCGCGCCGAAACGGCATCTGCAACACGAAGCCGCGCATCAGGAATTCGACGGCCGGCACGTAGGCCCATTCGAGCATCAGCACCAGCCCGCGCAGCCAGGCCGGCGCCGCCAACACGAAGGCGCGTGCGTCGAACGTGATGACGTCGGCGCGTTCGGTGTGATGGCGCATGTGCTTGCGCCGCAGGTCTGCAAAGCGCGCATAGCAACTGCCGTTGAGCCAACTCATCAGCGTGCCCCAGCGCGCATTCGCCTCGGCGGTCTTGAAGACCGTCTGGTGGGCGAATTCGTGAATGAAATAGGCCGACCAGATCAGCGTCAACGTCACCAGCGCGAGCCCCAGCAGGTTCAACGCCCAGGCGGCCTGGCCCAGCAAGAGCACGCCGGCCGGATAGCCGATCAGCGTGAAGGCCAGGGCGGCGGCGTTCGGCACCATGCCGTCGGGATATCGAAAGGTTTGCGAGATCATGGTTGCCTCGGGCTCGATCGTCTCAACGCACGATGGGTCACAGGCCGCCGGCCGAAGACGGCCTGCGGGGGATTCACTTCTTTGCCAGCGCGTTGACGAACTGCGCGTCGATCGTGGCCTCGGTCGGCGGCACGGTCGTGATCTGGCCCTTGGCTTTGAGCAACTGACCGATGATCTCGCCGCTGGCGAAATAGGAGGTGGTTTCCTTCGACTTCACGAATGCCTTGGGCATTTCGGCGGCGGGAATGTTGTAGACACCGCCGAGCTGCTCTTTCACTTCCTTCGCGCTCACGCCCATCACCTTGCCGATGATCTTGGCGGCTTCGTCGGGCTTGGCCTTCATGTAGGCCATGCCGTCGAGGTAGCCTTTGATCACGCCGCTGATTTCTGCCGGCTTGGCCTTGATGAACTTGTCGTCGAACACCAGCACGTCGGCGATCAGGCCGGGCGCGTTTTTCGACGAAAACAGCACCTTGAACTTCTTGCCGCCGCCTTGCCCCAGGATTTGCGACAGACTGGGCTCGTAGGTGACGCCGATCGGCAACTGGCCCGAGGCCATGGCGGCCGGCACGGCTTCCGGCGTCATGTTGACGGCAGTGATGTCCTTGTCGGTCATGCCGTTGGTCTTGAGCGCGTACGAAAGCAGGAAGTCCGATGGCGACAGCGGGTTGTAGCCGATCTTCTTGCCCTTGAAGTCGGCCACGTTCTTGATGCTGGCGTCGCCCACGATGGCGTCGCCGCCGTTCGAGTAGTCGATCGGCATCACGACCTTGTGGGCCTGTCCGGCCGCCACCTGGCCGATCACCTGGTCGTAGGTGACCATGGCGCCGTCGATCGCGCCGCTGGCCAAGGCCGGCGGAATCAGTGCCGGGTCGTTGAAGATCTGCAGGCTCACTTTGAGGTTGTATTTCTTGAACAGGTCGAGCGACTCGGCCACGTAGAACGGCCCGTAGCCGATCCAGATGACGGTGCCGATCTTCATCGACGTGACAGGGCCGGCGGCGAAAGTGCCGGCGGCGGCCAACGCGAGCGCCACACCGGCGACCGGCTTGAGCAGGCGGCGGACCAGGGTGGCCGAGCCGGTGCGCAGGGTTGAGGGGCAAGCTGTTGACATGACGAGGCTCCAGAGGTGGGGTGAACAGGCGCAGAAAGAGACGATGGTGGATACGTCGATCTCCCGGGCTTTTGTCCCTCCGTGGAACCTCGATGCGGGGGCCATCGAAGCCGGGACACTCTCGGACCAGCCACCCTGCAAGCTCGAGCCTGCCGATCGGAACCCTAGTGCCCCTGAGTCAGAGGAGGGCGGATCCATCGGACCATGCCCATCGCTCTTACTGCCCACCACACGTTGCAATCGCCGTGCCAGCGCATGTGGCGCCAATCGCCGACGGTGAGCCCCGGCATGGTGCGTCGTGGCGACGGTGCCGCACCAGGCTGATGCCTTGCGCGTCATTTCAACAGCAGCAACGGTTGCCCGGCGCTCACCGTCTGGCCCTGCGTGCACAGCAATTCATGCACCCGACCGGCTCGTGTCGCATGGACGGTGATTTCCATCTTCATCGATTCCACCACCAGCAGCGCCTGACCGGCCTGCACCTCGGCGCCCGCGGCCACCAGGATCGACCAGATGCCACCCGAGACCTGTGAGGCAACGATGTCGCCGTCGAAGGCGGCGGCCGACGCCGCACGCGACGCAGCGTCCGGATCGCCCGCTTCCTGTGGCGCTTCCGACAGCCCGGCGGCCTGCCAGCGCTCGCGCTCGGCCGCGAACGCAGCTTGCTGAACCTGCCTGAAGGCGGCGATCGGGCCGGCTTCATCGCGCAGGAATTCTTCGTAGTCCGACAGCTTGAACACGCCGGGCTCGATGCGCAGCGCGGTGCGCCCGGCCACGAAGTCGTGGCGCAGCGTCAGCAGTTCGTCGGCGGTGACCGGATAGAAGCGGATCTGGTCGAAAAAGCGCAGCAGCCAGGGCTTGCCAGGCTCGAATTCGCGCGTGCACTTCCAGCGGTTCCACATCTGCACGGTGCGGCCGACGAACTGGTAGCCGCCCGGGCCTTCCATGCCGTAGACGCACAGGTAGGCGCCGCCGATGCCCACCGCGTTCTCCGGCGTCCAGGTGCGCGCCGGGTTGTACTTGGTCGTCACCAGTCGATGGCGTGGGTCGAGCGGCGTGGCCACCGGCGCGCCGAGGTAGACGTCGCCCAGGCCCAGCACCATGTAGCGCGCCTGGAACACCAGGTCGTAGACCGCCTGGATGTCGGGCAGGCCGTTGATGCGCCGGATGAACTCGATGTTGCTCGGGCACCAGGGAGCATCCGCACGCACCGACTGCATGTACTTGGTCGTCGCAAGCTGCGTTGACGGGTCGTCCCACGACAGGGGCAGCCAGACGGTGCGGCTGGGCACCTCGATGTCGTGCACGGCGGCGACCTCGTGCTGCGCCGCCAGCAGTTCGTCCAGCAGCTCGGGCAGCGGCAGCCGCAGCGAGTCGTAATGCACCTGCAGCGAGCGGATGCCGGGCGTCAGGTCGATGATGCCGGTCAGGCGCCCGGCGTCGCGCCAAGCCTGCAGGCGGGCCATCAAGGCATGCACCTGAAAGCGCAGCTTCAGGTCGAGCACGAGCGGCCCGAACTCGATCAGCAGATAACGATCACCGGCGCGTCGATAGACCACCTCGACCTGGCCGCCGCCGGCCGGCAGACGGTGCAGCACGGCGTCGTCGGCGGGCTGGCTGACCGTGTCCGCCATCGACCAGGGAGCGGCCTGGCCGGGCAGCGCGAACGCAGCGTCCTGAGCGCGCGCCATCGACGTGGCCTCGTCGATCGTCAGCGGATGGAAGCGCACCGTGTTCCCGGGCGCCAGTTGGCCGAGCTTCCACAGTTCGGCGTGCACCACCGTGGCGGGGCAGACGAAGCCGCCCAGGCTCGGGCCGTCGGGGCCGAGGATCACCGGCATGTCACCGGTGAAATCGATCGCCCCGACCGCATAGGCGTTGTCGTGGATGTTCGATGGATGCAGGCCGGCTTCGCCGCCGTCGGCGCGCGCGAACTGCGGCTTCGGCCCGATCAGCCGCACGCCCGTGCGGCTGGAGTTGTAGTGCACCGTCCAGTCGGTGGCGAAAAAAGTCCGCATGTCGTCGGGCGTGAAGAAGTCTGGCGCCGCATGCGGGCCGACCAGCACGCCGATCAGGCAGTGCGCGCCATAGCCGGGCACCAGGCCGTTGGGCCCGGTCAGCCGCACCTCGGTCGACGCCGCGCCGACATGCAGCACGTCACCGGCGCGCAGCACGCGCCCGCCGTGGCCGCCGAACTGCCCGAGCGTGAAGGTCGAACGGCTGCCCAGGTAGGCCGGCACGTCGATGCCGCCGTTGACCGCCAGGTAGGCGCGGCAACCGGCACTGACGCGGCCGAACCGCAGGCTCTGCCCGGCGCGCAGCGTGAAGGGCTCGTGCATCGGCAGCGGCTCGCCGTCGCGGTGCAGCGGTATCGGCGCGCCGGCCACTGCCAGTTCGAGGTCGCAGCGCGCCACGATCGTGGGCCCGGCGACGGTGATCTCGAGCGCCGCCGTGCCCGGCGCGTTGCCGACCAGCCGGTTGGCCAGGCGCAGCGCCAGCGGGTCCATCGGGCCGGACGGCGGCACGCCGACATCCCAATAGCCCTGGCGGCCCGGCCAATCCTGCACCGAGGTCTGCACGCCGGCGCTGGTGATGTCGAAGGCGCGACTCGGCGCGTGGAAGCCGGCCAGGCTGCGCGTCGTGTGCTCGCCCCGCACGAAGGGCGCGAACGACAGCAACTCGTGCAGATTGCCGAGGTTGCTCTCCAGCCCCGCCAAGCGCGTTTCCTGCAACGCGCGTTGCAGGTTGGCCAGCGCCTCGCTGCGGCTGTCGGCATGCGCGATCAGCTTGGCGAGCAGTGGGTCGTAGTGCGACGTCACTTCGGTGCCGCGTTCGACCCAGGTGTCGACACGCAGGTCGGCGGGGAATGCGGCTTCGGTCAACAGACCGGTGGACGGTTGAAAGCCCTTCCACGGGTCTTCGGCATACAGGCGTGCCTGCACCGCATGGCCGCGCGGCTCGATGCGGATGCTGTCCAGCGGCGGCAGTTCGCCGGCGCCGAGCAGCAGCATCCACTCCACCAGGTCGACGCCGGTGACCGCTTCGGTGACGCCGTGCTCGACCTGCAGCCGCGCGTTGACTTCGAGGAAATAAAACGCCTGGCTGGATGCATCGACGACGAATTCGACCGTGCCGGCCGAGCGGTACGAGACCTGTTGCGCCAGCTTGCGGGCGGTGTCGTGCAGGGCCTGCCTCACCTCGGGGCGCAGGTTCGGCGCGGGTGTTTCTTCGATCACCTTCTGGTTGCGCCGCTGCAGCGAGCAGTCGCGTTCACCCAGCGTGATCACACCGCCGGCACCGTCGCCGAAGACCTGCACCTCGATGTGCCGCGCGTCGCTCACATAACGTTCGAGAAACACGCCGGCATCGGAAAAATTGGCCTGGGCCAAGCGCTTGACCGACTCGAATGCCGCGCTCAATTCGTCGGCGCCGCCGCACATCTGCATGCCGATGCCGCCGCCGCCGGCGCTGCTCTTGAGCATCACGGGGTAGCCGATGCGCTCGGCCTGCAGCAGCGCGGTCTGCAGGTCTGACAGCAGGCCGGTGCCAGGCAGCAGCGGCACCTGCGCCGCGCTGGCCAGCGCGCGCGCCGTGTGCTTGAGGCCGAACACGCGCATCTGTGGCGCCGTGGGGCCGAGAAACACCAGCCCGGCGGCCTCGACCGCCTCGACGAAGGCCGGGTTCTCGGACAGGAAGCCGTAGCCGGGATGGATCGCCTGCGCGCCGGTCTGCAACGCGGCCTCGATGATCGCGACCATCTTGAGGTAGCTGGCCGACACGGCGGCCGGACCGATGCACACCGACTCGTCGGCCATCGCCACGTGCATCGAGCCGGCGTCGGCCTCGGAATAGACGGCCACCGAGCGCACGCCGAGACGGCGCAGCGTGCGGATGATGCGGCAGGCGATGGCGCCGCGGTTGGCGATCAGAACTTTGGTGTGCATGGGCGGTAGCGAAGTTCAGCAGTGCGTCGGCAGGTCGTCGTGCCAGGCAGGGCGCACGCACCGGTCGTCCGGCGCACGAGGCAGAGGCAGAGGCAGAGGCAGAGGCAAAGGCAGCAGCAGAAGCAGAAGCAGAAGGAAAGAAGAAGAAGAAGCAGAAGCAGCAACCGCGGTTCAGCGGGATGCGGCTCAGGCCGCGTCCCAGACCAGGAAGCGCACCGGCGTCGGGTTGTAGGCGTTGCAGGGGTTGTTGAGCTGCGGGCAGTTCGACACCAGCACGATGACGTCCATCTCGGCGCGCATCTCGACGTACTTGCCGGGCGCCGAGATGCCGTCCTCGAAGGTCAGCCGGCCGTCGGGCGTGACCGGCACGTTCATGAAGAAGTTGATGTTGGAGACGATGTCGCGCTTGCCCAGGCCGCTGTCGTCGTGCGCGATGGCCAGCAGGAAGTTGTCGCGGCAGCTGTGCATGTAGCGCTTCTCGAGCGCATAGCGCACCGTGTTGCTCTCGCACGCGCAGGCGCCGCCCAACGTGTCGTGCCGGCCGCAGGTGTCGGCCACGATCGTCAGCAGCACATTGCCTTCGCTCGACATCAGCCGGCTGCCGGCGCTCAGGTACAGGCTGCCCTGCGCCTGGATGGTGTGGGTCACGCTGTAGCGCTCCGTCGGGTCGGCGGCGCTGTAGAAGATCGTGTCGACCGCCTGGTTGCCTTCGAGGTCGACGATGCGCAGCACCTGTCCGCGCGCGATGCGCCTGATCCAGGGTTCGCCTGCCGGGTGGTGGTCGTCGCTCACGGCGTGCGCCGGGTCGCGGTGGCTGGGCACGGTGCGGGCGGTCATGCGGGAAGCTCCAGGGCGATCTTGTTGACAGGTGGCGAGGGCAGGCGGGCGCTCACAGGAGCGGCCCTGGTGAGCCGCGTCACAGGAACCACCTCTCCGTGTTGATGTAGCCGCGGTCGTTCTCGGCGCAGGATGTTCGGCAGATGTCGTCGGCACCGGCGGTGCCGGAGCGCCACGCCGTCAGCTGCACCGGTTTCGGGTCGCAAACCGGATTCGGGTCGAGCGGGTGCTGCGCGGCCGACAGCACCACCAGCACGTTCATCTCGAAGCGCAGGTCGACGTGCTGACCGGCACGGCGGTGCGCGGTCTCGAAGTGCAGCGCACCGTTCTCGTCGGCCACCAGCTTGCTGAAAAAGTTGACATTGGCGACGACGTCGCGCTTGCCCAGGCCCCATTTGCCGAGTTCGACCAGAAAGCCGTCGAGGCCGTTGCGGTACATCGCATTGCGATGTTCCTGGTAGCGCGCCTGTCCGTATTTGGTGCGCAGGCCCTGCGCGTCGAGCACGCCGCAGACGGTGTCATGCCAGCCGCAGCTGTCGTCAGCAATCGAACAAAGCACCCGGCCCATGTCGGAGTAGCAGACATGCCCACGCGTCAGGAACGCGGTGTGCTGCGCCTTCAGCGTGTCGGGCATGTTGTAGCGCTCGGTCTTTTCTTCGTGGTTGTAGAACAGGGCCGAGACATTGGCGGCACCCTGCAGGTCGGTCAGGCGCAGCGTGGTGCCGCGGCGCAGCAGGCCGGACCAATGCGCGCCGCCGGGCAAAGTTTCTTCCCACAGCAGCAGCTCGGGCTTGAAGGCGGTGGAGTGGTCGGGCACGGCGGCACGAGCGAGCGGGCTGAGGGTGGCGAAACAGGTTTGCATGGGGCAGATTTGTTGAGGTCGTTCGGGCTGGCCGGGTGTGCAGGCAAGGCGGTCAGCGCTGATCGGGGCGGTCGGGGGTGGCCCCTTGGCGGGGCGGCTTGTATCGAGGCACGAGGCGTTCAGAGCGGCGTCGCTTGCCGGCTCAGCTTGGCGAGCAGTTCCAGGTCGGTCGAGATGCCCGAGCTCTCGCGAATGCGCGCCAGGATCTCGGCCTTCAGCTCGCGAAAAGGCAGCGAATGCTTCATGTCCTGCTCGCGCTGCGCCGGCAGCGGCACCGGGTAGATGCTGTGGATACGGCCCGGGCGCGGCTGCATCAGCACCACGCGCTGGCCGAGGTAGATCGCCTCGTCGACGTCGTGCGTGACGAACACGATGGTGGTCTTCTCGATGCGATGGATGTGCAGGATCATGTCGTGCATGACCTCCCGCGTCTGCGCGTCGAGAGCGCCGAAGGGCTCGTCCATCAGCAGCACCTCGGGCCGGCCCATCAGCGCCCGGGCAATCGCCACCCGCTGCTGCATGCCGCCTGAGAGCTGGTTGGGGTAGGCGTGGGCCACCTTGTCGAGGCCGATCAGGTTGAGCAGGGCGTCGGCGCGACCCGCTGCCGCTTCCACGTCGGACGAGGTGATGTGTTCGCGGTTGGCCTTCAGCTGGCGGCTGAACTTGATGTTGCCGATCACCGACAGCCAGGGGTAGAGGCTGTAGTGCTGGAACACCATCGCGCGCTCGGCGCCCGGACCGCGAACGGGTTCGCCGCCGCAACTCACGAAGCCGCTGCTGTGGTGTTCGAGCCCCGCCACGATGCGCAGCAGGGTGGATTTGCCGCAGCCCGAGGCACCGACCAGCGTGACGAATTCGTTGTCTTCGATCGCGAGGTCGACGTCGTGCAGCGCGGCGGGCGCGCCCTGGGGGGCCGCGTCGAACACCTTGCCGAGCTGGCGAATGGTCACTTGGGACATGGCATCACCTGCGCGCGTGCAGGTAGGGAAACCAGCGTCGATGCAGCCAGCGGAAGGTCTGGTCCATCAGCAGCCCGATGAGACCGATCAGAATGATGCCGGCGAAGATGGTGTCGGTCTTCAAGAAGCGCTGCGCGCGCAGGATGGCATAGCCCAGCCCCGAGTTCGACGCCACGAGTTCGGCCACGACCAGGTAGGTCCAGGCCCAGCCCATGGTGATTCGCAACGTGTCCATGATGGCCGGCTTGGCCGACTGCAGCAGCACCAGCCGGATGATCTCTTCGCGCGTTGCACCCATGGTCTGCGCGGCCTCGACCTGCGCCACCGGAACCAGCCGCACGTTTTCAGCCACCATCAGCACCATCTGAAAAAAGGTGCCGATGAAGATGATCGAAATCTTGGCGCCTTCGTCGATGCCCACCCACAACATCACCAGCGGGATGAACGCCACCGCCGGCATGTAGCGGATGAAGTCGGTGAGCGGCTCCAGCAGCGCCTCGATCGGGCGAAACGCGCCGATCAGCAGCCCGAGCGGCAACGCCAGCGATGCCGACAGCAAGAAGCCGGCGAGCACGCGGTAGACGCTGATGCCGGTGTCTCCCACGAGGTCGTCTTCCATCAGCCAGGTGCCGAGGCGCTGAAACACCTTGTCCGGACCGGGCAGAAACACCGAATCGACCCAGCCCGCCGAGGCCACCAGGCCCCACGCCGTGAACGGCAGCAGCAGACCGAGGGCGGCGAATGCCCAATATTGCCGGCGTGACAGCTGTCCTGCGATGGCCCAGATGCTGGGGCGCGGCGGCACTGGCGCCGCTGGAGGCGGAGCGCCTTCGAGCGTGGCCGTGACCGACGGGATGAACGAAACAATGGCGGCCAACGCGTGCTCCAGCAGTGAAAGGACCCATGGCAACTGCGAGAAAAGACGGCCTGCCGATGCAAGCGTTTTCTCCCGGGCTTTTGTCCCTCCGTGGAGCCCGGCTTGCGCCTGGCCGACAGCTCTCGGACCAGTCAGCAGCGCCGGTGGGCGCCGCTCGGAACCCTAGCGGTCTTTGGTGATGCAGCGATGCCACGAGGCGCTCGCTTTTCTCGCTCACAGCCAATGCAACTTCGGTGCCAATTCTGGTGACGGTGCGTCCGCCAACGGTCGCACCGAATGCGGGCGCAAATGCACTGCGCTGGGGCTTCTGGAGTGGCATTCCCGGTGTTGGTGCTCTTGCGAGCTCGACGGGCGCCAGAAGCCGGCTCACCGAAGCGCCTCAAAGCCGTCGGCGTCGTCTTCCTCGACCCATTGACGCTGCCGGCCGATCCGCTTTCCAGCGTTTGTCAGGCGCCGCATTCTCGGAAATCACGACCCGGTGTGTGCATCTAATTCACAATCGCGCACCAACTTCGGCTGAACGCATGATGAACCTTGCCACCCTGGCTACAGCGCAACCGATCCAGATCCACAAGCGTCGTGAACTCGCGCGCCCTGGCAGCCCGACGTGGCCGTTGGCCGAGATCGAGGCCTTGTTCAACCTGCCGTTCAACGATCTGCTGTTTCGCGCCCAGCAGGTGCACCGCGAGCACTTCGACCCGAACGAGGTGGAGTTGGCCACGCTGCTGTCGATCAAGACCGGCGGCTGCCCCGAGGATTGCGGCTACTGCCCGCAGTCGGTGCACTACGACACCGGCGTCGAGGCGAGCAAGCTGATGGATCTGGACAGCGTGCGCGAGGCCGCCCTGGCGGCCAAGGCAGCCGGGGCCACGCGCTTTTGCATGGGCGCCGCCTGGCGCGCCCCCAAAGACCGCGACATCGACAACGTGGCCACGCTCGTGCGCGAAGTGAAGTCGTTGGGCCTGGAAGCCTGCTGCACGCTGGGCATGCTGAGCCAGGACCAGGCGCAGTCGCTCAAGGACGCCGGACTGGACTACTACAACCACAATCTCGACACCGCGCCTGAAGCCTATGGCCGCGTGATCACCACCCGCGATTACCAGGACCGGCTCGACACGCTGAATCACGTCCGCGACGTTGGCATGTCGGTGTGCTGCGGCGGCATCGTGGGCATGGGCGAGAGCCGCGCCGAGCGCGCCGGCTTGATGGCCCAACTGGCCAACCTGGAGCCTCATCCCGAATCGGTGCCGATCAACGAACTGGTGCAGGTGCCAGGCACGCCGCTGGCCGGCACCGAGAAGATCGATCCCTTCGAGTTCGTGCGCACCATCGCGGTGGCCCGCATCACCATGCCCACGGCACGCGTGCGTCTGTCGGCCGGTCGTCAGCAGATGGATGAGGCTTTGCAAGCCTTGTGTTTCCTGGCCGGCGCCAACTCGATCTTCTATGGCGACAAGTTGCTCACCACCGGCAATCCCGACGCCGACCGCGACCGTGCGTTGCTGAACCGCCTGGGCCTGAAGCCGCGCCTCGTGCTGGGCGCTTGAGTTCATCCCGACATCGAACGCCCGCATGGGTTTGAACGACGACTGGCGGCGCCGCAGTCTGGCGGCCGTGTGGCACCCGTGCACTCAAATGAAGCTGCACGCGGCCGCGGGTATCGGGCAGCCTTTGATACCCATCTCGCGAGCCGAAGGGGTGTGGCTGCACGACTTCGAAGGCCGGCGCATCCTGGACGGCATCAGCTCCTGGTGGGTCAACCTGTTCGGGCACAACCACCCGGCGATTCGCGCCGCGTTGGTGGACCAACTGAGTCAGCTCGACCACGTCATGCTGGCCGGCTTCACCCACGCGCCGGTGGTGGCCCTGTCGGAGCGGCTCGCTGCCCTGACGGGACTGGGCCACGCGTTCTATGCCAGCGATGGCGCATCGGCCACTGAAATCGCGCTGAAGATGAGCGCCCATTACTGGCGCAACGCCGGCCGTCCCGAAAAGTGCCACTTCGTCGGTGTCGCCGGTGGCTACCACGGTGAGACCGTGGGCGCCCTGGCGGTGACCGACATCGCACTGTTTCGCGAGGCCTATGGGCCGTTGTTGCGCCTGGCCGCCACCGTGCCCAGCCCCGACGCCCGCCAAGCCGCACCGGGATTGGACGCCGAGGCGGTGGCCGAGCGCGCCGCTGCCGCGCTGGCCGCATGGCTGGCCGAGCACCACGCAGAGACCGCCGCCTTCATCGTGGAGCCCTTGGTGCAATGCGCCACCGGCATGGCCATGCACAGCCCGCACTACCTGCGCCGAGCACGCGAACTGTGCGACCGCTATCAGGTGCACTTGGTGCTCGACGAGATCGCGGTGGGTTTCGGTCGCACCGGCACGTTGTTCTCGCACCAGCAGGCCGGTATCCGCCCCGACTTCATCTGCCTGTCGAAAGGCCTGACCGGCGGCACCTTGCCGCTTTCGGCCGTGCTGACCACCGATGCGGTCTTCGAAGCTTTTTACGACGACCGTGTGGCCAAGGGCTTCTTGCATTCGCACAGCTTCACGGGCAACCCGCTGGCCTGCCGGGCTGCACTGGCCACGCTGGACCTGTTCGAGCAGACCGATGCCTTGCGCAACAACGCGATCACCGCGGCCAGGCTGGCTCGTCAGTTCGAAGCGTTGACTGCCCATCCGCGTGTGCGCCACGCCCGCCAGCTCGGCATGATCTTCGCCTGGGACGTGGCCAGCAGCCTGCCCGATTTCTCGCTTCGCTATGCCCGCCACGCACTCGCCCAAGGCCTCTTGTTGCGACCCATCGGTCACACGCTGTACGCCATGCCGCCGTACGTGATTTCGCCCGAGGAGGGCGAACATCTGGCCCGTGGCGCGCTGGCAGCGCTTGAGGCCACGCTGCGCGAGGAGACCAGCGGCAGCATGCGCAGCCGCGGCGGGGTGGACGGTGTCTGAGCCGCGCACGCTGTTCGTCACGGGCACCGACACCGGTGTCGGCAAGACCCTGGTCAGTGCAGCGCTGCTGCACGAGCTGGCCCGCCATCATGGTCGCGTGGTCGGCATGAAGCCCGTGGCCGCTGGCCTGGTGCAGCAAGGCGACGCCTGGGTCAGCGAGGACGTGCTGGCCCTGCGCGCTGCCTCGACCGTCGCCGTGCCACCCGAGTGGGACAACCCGGTGGCCTTGAGCGATCCGGTTTCGCCACACCTGGCCGCCCGGCGGGAGGGCCGGCGCATCACGGTGGCCGAACTGCTGGTCGCACACCGGGCGCTGCTGAACCTGGCCGACGTGGTGCTGGTGGAAGGTGCGGGTGGCTGGCGTGTGCCCTTGAACGACGACCAGACCCTGGCAGACCTGGCGATTGCGCTGGCCGCTCCGGTGGTGCTGGTGGTGGGCCTGCGCCTGGGCTGCCTGAACCATGCACTGCTCACCGCCGAGGCGATCCGCGCCGACGGCCTGCACCTGGCTGGCTGGGTGGCCAACTCGGTCGATCCGCACATGGTTTGCCGCGAGGAAAACATCGCCAGCCTCCGGCAGCGCCTGCATGCGCCGCTGCTGGGTGTGGTGCCGTGGCTGGCCAAACCCGATGCACGAGGCATCGCACTCGAACTGCCCGAGGCCTGGCGATGAGTTGGCTGAACGAAGTCGATGCGGGTCTGGCCGACCTGGCGGCGAAGTCGTTATTGCGGCGGCGGCGTCGGGTCAGCCCGGAGCCGGGTGCCCGCTTGAATGTGGACGGCGTGTCGCTGCTGGCCTTTTGCAGCAACGACTACCTGGGCCTGGCCAACGATCCGATCCTGCGTGACGCGGTGCACAAAGCCGTCGACCGCTACGGCGTCGGCGCCGGCGCCTCACCCATGGTCAGCGGGCACAGCGTCGCCAACGCGCTGCTCGAAATCGAGCTGGCCGAAGCCGTGCAGCTGCCTCGGGCGTTGTATTTCTATGCCGGCTACGCCACCAATGCCAGCATCGTCCCGGCGCTGGTGGGCGAGGGCGACGCGGTGTTCTCGGATGCGCTCAATCACGCGTGTCTGATCGACGGGGCCCGACTGTCCAGGGCCACGATCTGCCGCTACGAACACGGCCGTCTCGATCGATTGGCCGGGCTGCTGGCCGACAGCGCGGCAAAGCGCAAGTTGGTCATCAGCGACGCGGTCTTCAGCATGGACGGCGACGTGGCCGACATTGCGGGCCTGGTGGCGCTGTGCGAGACCCACGACGCCCTGCTGCTGCTCGACGACGCCCACGGCTTTGGTGTGATGGGCCCGCAGGGCCGGGGCTGCTTGGCGGCGGCCGGTCGGGTCGGCCGCGCGGCTTCGCCGCGTGTGCTGTACATGGCCACGCTGGGCAAGGCGCTGGGCGTGGCGGGCGCTTTCGTCGCCGGCCCCGACAGCCTGGTCGAGTGGCTGCTGCAAAAGACACGAAGCTACACATTCGCCACCGCTGCGCCGGCACTGCTGGCCGAGGCCGTTCGGGCCGGCTTGCGTTGCGTGCTGAGCGAGGAGGGCGATCGCAGGCGCGGACACTTGCAGGCCTTGATTGCCCAGCTGCGCGGCGGGCTGGCACCGGGAACCGACCGGGCGTTCGACGCGACCGGTTGGCGCCTGTCGGCATCCGGCACGGCAATTCAGCCGCTGGTCATCGGGGAAAACGACGCCGCGCTGGCCGTGATGGCAGGGCTCGAAGGCCATGGCCTGTGGGTGCCTGCGATTCGGCCGCCGACGGTGCCGCTGGGCTCGGCCAGGCTTCGCATCGCGCTGTCGGCGGCCCACAGCGTTGCGGACGTCGATGCGTTGGTGCAGGCCTTGAGGATGGTTGCAAAGGAGTTCCCGGTGCAGGCGCCGGCGTCGACCCGCCCCGATTCGCTGGTGCGGGCGCGGCCCTGATTCGACAACGATCAAGACTGGCCGACAGGCACCTGTCGATGCTGCACACCGCAACCCCGCGCCCGGCATCAACTCGCGGCGCCGTCAGTCCTGCATCACTTCGGCTTCGTCGGAGTGTGGCGCAGCCGGGCGGGGGCCAACGTGTCTCCGTCGTCCAGCGTGCGCCGTCCGGCCAAGCCATCGCGGACCAGCTGCTGCATGGCAACTCCGCTGCGCAAGGCGTCGTCATGCTTTGGGCATTCCAGCAGCGTGCCCAGTTTTCCTGCGGCCGTCAGGTCGCCGTCGAGAGGGCGTAAAGCTTCGTTCATGGCGTCTTTCCTAACAGCGTCGGCTGCGCGTCGGCGCAAGCAGCAGGCGCACGCGACTGGCAATCGTCTCGCGCGCGAAAGATGTGGGACTTGGCGGTGTTGACCGGTTGCTCGAGGGTCGCCGCGATGGCCTCGTCATCCAGTCCGTCGAGTTCACCCATCAACCGCGCCCGGCGTTGCACCCGGGCAGCGCAGCCACTTTTAGCGTCGATGCGTTCGAACAATTCATGCACCATGGCTTCGTCCTCGGGCTCGGTGCCATCCCGAACCGTTCGCCATCACCGGCCTCATCAAGCGCCGGCATGGGTCGGTCGTCCGGCCGGTTCCGTGCGCCGCGCAGGCAGCCCCTCGCCGCGTTGCGGGCAATCGTGAGCAGCCAGGCCGCGAATTCGCCGTCGGGCTTGAAGCTCGGCAATGCGATGCAGACACTCGAGAAGAACTTTTGCGTCAGCTCTTCGGCACTTCGGTGGTCGTGCTAACCGCCGTATCGATGTCGCAGCAGGCCGCTGGTTCTGCACCACCAGCCCCTCGAACGCCACCATCGCGCCCGCTGCACCGCGCGACCAGCACCGCGTCGATGACGCCCGCGAGCTGCGCTTCGCTCAACACAGCCTCCGGAACGCGGGCGAAGTCTCGACAGCGAGCGGTTGAAAACGCCTCGGCCCGGTCAAAGTTGCAATTGCTCCGATCTCTCCAATCAATCCAATTTCGTAAAGTGCTCCAACTGGTGCGATTCCGTCAATTTCAGCCATTGCGGCAAGAACACCTTCGACCCAGAACAAGTCTGGCAATGGCATGCAACTCTGTCGTCTTCTTGCGCGAGAAGCTGGCCGGTGTCTACATAAAACGTCAAAAACAATCAGTGACACAGCAACTGCATCAGCGCGGTGCCAATGGAACGAACCGCACGGCCGCACCGCCTTGAGCGCGCATCGGGATGGGCTCAGCATGAGCTGCTGCTTCTGCCAATCTCAGCTTTCCCGGGCAATGCAGCCACCGTGGGTTTGTTGAAGACGTCGCCGGGCGAGGCCAAGCTGGGCGAAAATTCAAGGTACCGAACGCACTTCATCAGTATTTGCGCACGCATTCGAACTACCGACCGATTGGATCGACCATGACCACCGTCAAGATCTGCCTGGAACAGAAACCGAAACCCTCCATGCTCGTCAGCGTCAACCCCGACGACCCGGTGCTGATTGCCCTGCAACTGATGCGAGATCAGCGCGTGCGCGCGGTGCTGGTGCTCGATGGCGGGCGTTTGAAGGGCATCGTCACGCAGGGCGATTGCGCCATCAAGGTGCTGTTGCCAGGATTGGACGCGAAGCGCGTGACCGTGAAAGAGATCATGACGGTCGAGCCCATGACCGTGAAACTCTCCGACCCGCTCGAGGCCTGCATGGGGCTGATGGCATCGCGCAATTTTCGCCACCTGCCGGTCGTGGAAACCGACAAGGTGGTGGGGGTGGTGTCCATTGGCGATGTGGTGAAGGACCACATACGCCAGATGGGCCAACAGATCGGCTTTCTGGAAACCTACATCAAGGGCCACGGTGCCTGACAGAAGCTTCAGTGTTCGAGTGGCGTCGCCTTGCCCTGGAGCACCCGGTAGATGAACACGGTGTAGTCCACGATCACCGGCAGCACCACGCAGGCGCCGACGCAAGAAGTTTTGAGATGGCTACCTCTCTGGACGAGTAGCTGCGATGAAAGTTGCCAGAGGCTGCCAGGCACGTGGACACCCGCGTTTGCGAGCCTGTGTCGGACTCGACCGCGAGCCCGCAGCGTCGCATTCTCAGGCGTGAACACCAGCCTGAGGGCTTGCTATGCTTCGCCGACGGTCAGCGAGCTTTTCACCCATTGCCACGCTCGCGGCGCCTTTGCCTTCACTCACTCGCTCGCCAATCTTCAGGACACCGAACCATGCTGATTCGCTTGATCTATGTGAGCAAGGCGGTGGACCCGCAGACCGGTACGCTGACCGATTCGATATTGCGCAAAGCCCACGCCTGGAACACGCAAAACGAGGTCACCGGCGTGCTGTGCGAAGGACAGGGCGTGTTCCTGCAGGCGCTGGAGGGAGAGCGCGGCAACGTGACGCGCCTGTATGCGCGCATTTGCGCCGACCCGCGCCACACGGATCTGGAGTTGATTCACTGCGAGAGCATCACTCACCGGCGCTACGGCGGATGGTCGATGGCGCGCGTCAGCCTGTCGGACGTTGATCCGCAGACCTCGATCGTTTGGCCAGAATTCGATCCCTACTCGGCCAGCGGCATGGTGGTCATGTCGCGCATCGATGCGCTGATCGCTCAGGGGCGGGTGATCGACGCACCCTCGTCATCCGGGAACGGGTAGGCATCAGCGACGTAAGCCGGCCCCTTCATCACCCTGACGATGAAGCAGCCCATCGCCACCGTGAGCACCGCGGTCCAGTGCAACACCGCAATGCCGAGCATCGTGTAGTCCCACATCAGCAGGGCGCCATTGCTCGCGGCGGCGTCGACATCGCCCGGCGTCAGCGCGTGATTCGCACCCGCCAGCACCAGCGGCAGCAACGTGCCCCACAGCAGGATGGCGGGCAACCGCCGCCAGATGCGTTGTTCCAAACCGGGCGCCGATCTGACGAAGCCAGGGAGCTTGTTGAACAGGTTCATGGTGATCTCGCGATATTGAATGCTTGAGTGTCGACGGAAAAAATGGGCCACGCGCGGCTTGCCGAAGTGGTCAACCGACATCCGCCGGGTTGCAGGGCATGGTGCGCTCCCGGTCGGCGAGCCCGGCGATGCCTTCATGTCCGCTTGATCGAAACCTGCTGCTCAGGCCAGCGCTGCCGGGCCCCTCTGCGGGACGTCCCAGTGCTGGCCTTACCCGAGATGTCTTTGGTCCCCGATGATGCAGGAACCGCGTCCGGAGCGTCGTGAGTCAAGGCTCATACAAAACTCCTGGCGACCGCCTCAACCGACTCAACTGCAGCCGCAGCTACCTCACGAGCGGCCTCACGGTGGTGAAACCGCCGTCCACGGCGATCACCTGGCCAGTCAGGCGCGCCGCGCCATTGCCGAGCAGCCAAGCCATCGCGTCGGCCACCTGCTCGGCCGTCTGCACACCGCCGAGCGGGTACTGGCGTGCGGCGCCTTCGCGCATCGCGGGCAGCTTGAGCATGCCGGTCGTCATCGGCGTTTCGGTCATTCCCGGAGCGACCGCGTTGACGCGCAAGCCCTGGCCTGCGTAGGTGGCCGCTGCGCTGCGCACGAGGGCTTCGACGCCGCCCTTGGCCGCGGCGATGGCTTCATGGTTCGCCACCCCGATGCGGGCCACCACCGAGCTGGCGAACACGGCGGCGCCGGGGCCGCCCTTGAGCGCCGCAATCCAGGCCTGCAACATGTACACGGCGCTGTCAAGATTGACGCGCATCACTTCCCGGTAGGCGTCTGCGCGGGTGCGGTGCAGCGGCGCGATCAACGTGCTGCCCACGCAGTGCGCCAGCAGCGTCGGCGCGGCGCCGAGCGCCTCCTCGCAGGCGGCGACGGCCAGCGCAGCGCCTTCGGGCGTGGTGGTGTCGGCGACGATGCGCACCGCCGCCTGCACGTCGGCCAGGCGGCTGGCATCGCGGCCCACCGCGGCGACACGGCAGCCTTGAACGTGCAGTTGGTGGGCCAAGGCGCGGCCGATGCCGCCACTGGCGCCGGTAATGAGGGCAATCACAGTCATGCTGGGTATTCCAAGGCTGAAGGGGTTGGCATCAACGCGGTGGGTTGTCGTGAAAAGTCGGTCGGTTCGGGGCGGGCGCATCTGGACGGGCTGGCTTGCGCCGCGACACGCAGCACGGTCAGCGCCAATGCGTCTAGAACTGTATCGCTCGCCGGCCCGATCACCATGTCGGTGCCTTGTTGACGGTCAGCAGGTCGGTGGCCGAGTCCAGGCCGCGAGAGGCGCGGGTCCACCATTGCGAGAACGAATCACAACGCCGATCGACCGGCGGGAACAGCGCGGGCGCGGCGCCACATTCGGCCCATCGCGCCAACCACGGCGAGAGGTGGGGTTCGTCGATGCTGCGCACGCTGCGGGCACCCTGCAGCGCAGCACCGATGGCGGCGGCGTCGCCGTGCCAGCGATCGGCGGTGAGTTCGGCCATGCGGTTGCCGACGAAACGCCAGCGCTGCATGCTCCACGGCCAGGCACGGTGAAAGTCGGCCACCCAGATGCCAATCACCCGCGTGTCGGCCGGCAAGGCGGCCGGCAGTCGACCCAGGCTCCAGGGATGGACCAGCCACACGTCCTGACCGGCAACCGCGGCGGGGTCGGGGGCCGTCGAACCGAGTTCGTGAGGCGGCTCGGCGGACAAGTGCGGTTCGGTAAACGCCGAGCCGCCGTGTGACCCTTGGTGCACCGCTCGACCTTGCCGCGCGGGTTGGCGTGCCATGTGATCGAGCGCCTCGTAGGACGTATCGATCACGCTGCCCGGGCTGTGCCAAGCCGCCGGGGCATACCGGGCCACATTGTCGGCATTGAACAGATAAGGCTTGCGGCTGCCGGTGCCGGCCACCCATTGCCAGCTGAGGTGGTTGCTGGCCAGGTCGCCGTCGAGCAGGTGGCCGTACAGCCAATCGGCGCCAGCTCGCCAGTGCACCTTGCGCACATGCACCACGTAGCTCGCCAGCCACATGCGCGCATGGTTGTGCAGCATGCCGGTGGCGTACAGCGCACGCACCGCTTCGTCGATCACCGGCACACCGGTACGGGCCTGACGGATGTCGGCCGGCAACTCGTGCGCGTAGGCCTCCTCGGGCAGCAAGCCCTCGTGCAGCGACTGCAGAATGCCGCCACCCCGGTGCTGCCAGACATGGCGGAAGTAGGCTCGCCAGCCGAGCTCGTAGACGAACTTGTGCTGCACATCCAGCGCATGGCGCTCGGCCACGCCCGCCAACACGTCGGCGAGCGTGACGAAGCCATGCGTGATGTACGGCGAAAGCCTGCTGACGGCGCCGTCCAGCGCATTGCGCGTGCGTTCGTAGGCGGCCGGCCGCACGGCGGCGATGCGGGCCTGCGCTGCGGCAAGCGTCGGCTCATAAACGTCATTCATGGGCTGCACCGACCTCGCCGCGGCGGATGGCTGCCGCGCGTTCATGCACAGCCACCTTTTGAACATCGGTCAAACGCACCACGTTTTTCACTTGCAGCGCCATGCGCGGGTTCCGCGCCAGCGTGGCCTCGTGGCGCATCAGAAAGTCCCAGTACAGCGTCGTGAACGGACACGCGCTGTCGCCGCTGCGTTGCGCGGGGTCGTATCGGCAGCCCTTGCAGTGCGGGCCCATGCGCTGGATGTACTTGCCGGTGGCGATGTAGGGCTTGCTGCCCATCACGCCGCCGTCGGCGTACTGGCTCATGCCCAGTACGTTGGGCAACTCGACCCACTCCACCGCGTCCACGTAAACCGCCAGATACCAGGCGTGTACCTGCTTCGGCTGCACGCCCAGCATCAGCGTGTAAAGGCCAGTGACCATCAAACGCTGAATGTGGTTGGCGTAACCGTGCTCGAGCGTTTGCGCCAACGCGTCGCGCAGGCAGGCCATGTCGGTGGCGCCGGTCCAATACCAGCCCGGCAGTTCCTCTTGAGCATCGAGCGCGTTGCGTTCCAGATACTCCGGCATCTGGGTCCAATAGACGCCGCGCACGTACTCGCGCCAGCCCAGGATCTGGCGAATGAAACCTTCGACGCTGGCCAGCGGCGCGTGCCCATCGCGGTGCGCCGCCTCGGCCGCAGACACGACCTCGCGTGGGTTGAGCAATTTCAGATTGAGTGCGGCCGACAGGTGTGCGTGATACAGCCAAGGGTCGCCTGGCCACATTGCGTCCTGAAAGCGGCCGAACAACGGCAAGCGTTCTCGAATGAAGGCCTGCAGGGACTGCAATGCCTGCTCGCGCGTGACCGGCCAGGCGAAACTGTCCAGCCGGCCCGGGTGGGCTGCGAAGCGGGTGTTGACCAGTGCCATCACCTCGCGCGTGACGGCATCGGGCTCGAACGATGCGCGTGGCGGCACGACACCCGGGCCAGCAGCGCCGAAGGACTCACGGTTGTCGGCATCGAAGTTCCACTGACCGCCAACGGGCTCATCGTCTTGCATCAAGACATCGTGCCGCCTGCGTTGTTCGCGATAGAAATACTCCATGCGCAGCGACTTGCGGCCTTTGGCATGCGCCGCGAAGTCGCTGATGCTGGTGTAGAAATGGCGGTCTTCGCGTATCTCGAGCGGCAGCGCGTGAGCCTCGGCCACAGCCTTGATCGCTTGCAACACGCGCCAGTCACCCGGCGCGGTCATCACGAGGCGGCTCGGCTTCAAGCGCAGGATGTCGGCCTGCAACTGCGCACCCAGACTGCCGCCGTGGCCCGGCGCATCGAGGCGTGTGTAGTGCAATGGGCGGCCCGCGGCTTGCAGCGCGAGCGCGTGGTGGCGCATCGCCGCGAGAAACATCACCGTGCGCGGCTTGCTCGACCACACGTGGGTGGACTCTTCGGCCGCTTCGGCCATCCACACGATGTCGACGGTCGCATCGAAGTCGTCAAAAGCCGAGGCATCGAGATCGAGTTGATCGCCCAGCACGACGATCAAAGAACGTCGCCCGGACATTTGCGGCGCGACCGTGTCGGCAGGCTTGCGGCCGGAGCTGTTGCTGCGGGCCGTCACCGCCGGGTCCCTCGATTGGCAGCGGCGCTCATGCTGTCATCGCCCGGACGTTGATCGCCCAGACGCTGCACCAAATGGCGCCCGGCGGCTGCTTGCTCGCGCACGGCAGGATACCGATTTGAGCGCGGCCAGAAAACGCAGCGCCGAGATCGACCCACAACATCGAAAACAACCTTTGCAGGAGTAGTGGATTCAATCGGGGCTCCTTCAGTGGGACGGGGCGAATACAACCGTTGAGCCAACGTGCACTTGTCGGCATGGCTGCTTGGCAGCTGCTGGTAGTTCTGGCATGGCGTTTGGCCCTGCTCGCAGCAGCCAAAGCGATTAAAAGAAATGCAAATTAGCTTGGTCGAGCATCGGCTCAGCGCGATGATATGCGTTATCGAGTCAAGATGAGTTCAATTTTGTTTTTTCTGGAATAAAGCGCATAAAAATGACGTCAAAGCGAAGTCAGGTGGGAAAAATAACGATACATATCGAGTCGATATCGGTTCTTCTTCAAAGTCTGAGCACCTTTCCAGATCATGGGAACCTAACTCGTGCAGTTCTCGGTGGACGGTCTTGCCGCGGAGAAAACCTGACTGGCACTGGTTGCGTAACGCTCTCGATGTCGATGTCGATGTCGATGTCGATGTCGATGTCGATGTCGAAGCTGCGAGCTGGAAGGCGCACGCAGTGTCCCGCAGGCGATCAGCGCACGGCTCTGCCGTCAGCCTTGCAAATCAGCGCGACCGCCGCAAACTAGCTCTTTCGGTACCGCTTGACCCTTCTAACTTGCTTTCAATTGCAGTTTGCTGCACCCTGCCCATGCGCCGCTTCTTCCTGTTGTTCACCATCGCCGCCATGCCCCTGCTCAGCCACGCGATCGAGGAACCCGACCACGAGGTCATCAGAAAGTTCGACCAGGTGGAGGTGCGCCAGTACGCGCCTTACGTCGTTGCCGAGGTGGTGCTCCAGACCTCGGCCGAAGCCGCAGGCAACCAAGCCTTCCCGATTCTGGCTGGCTACATCTTCGGCAAGAACAAGGGCGAGCAGAAGTTTGCGATGACCGCGCCGGTGACGCAGACCGCCGTGCCGGTGCGCATGGACATGACCGCGCCCGTGACGCAGGTCGCTGTGGCCGGTGGCATGCAGGTGCAGTTCGTCCTGCCCAAGGGAGTGACCTTGGCGACGGCGCCCGAGCCGACGGACACCCGCGTGCAACTGCGCGTGATGCCGGCCGCCACGTGGGCCGTGATCCGCTATTCGGGCACCTGGTCGCAGTCGAACTACCTCGAGCACCTGGGCAAGTTGAAAGCGGTCCTCGACACTCAGGGCGTGGCCACGCAGGGAGAGCCGGTGCTGGCGCGCTACAACGCCCCCTTCACGCCGTGGTTCATGCGGCGCAACGAAATCTGGTTGGCAGTGCGCTGAACCAGCTGCGTCGAATCGGCGGTGACGGTTGCTTTGAAACGGGCTGAAACGTGGCTGCTTCACATGTCTGAGCCAATCAATTGAAGTGCCGAGCCCCGCCTGTTCCGCGCGCCGCTCGACGCTGCGGCAACGCAGAATCTTTTATTGATGACTTTCGAGGCTCCGATGTCCGCTGTGGCACTTCGAATATTGACGTTGGCGGCGCTGCCAGAGCGTTTGGAAGCCGTGCTGGCCGCGTCGCCCTGCGGGCCATTCGCCATCGTGGCCTGCGACGATCCGGCCCGTTTCGAGGCCGCATTGGCCGCGGGCGGATTCGATGCATTGCTGCTCGACCCGTCGGGCTCAGAGCGGGCCGAGGCACTGGTGGGATCGGCAGGGCGCGACACCGCGCTGCTCGTCTGCGGGTCGACAGGCGACGCCGAAACGATGTTGACGTGGCTGCAACGAGGAGCGCAGGACGTGCTCGCGCCGCACGATTTGCTGGCACCGTCGTTGGGCTGGCGGCTGCGCGCCGCGGTAGAGCGCAAGCGCTGCGAGCGCGAAGCCCGCAAGGCCTATTCGACCGACTTGGAAACCGGGTTGCCGCACCAGCAGCAATTGATTGAACACATGAGCCATCTGCTGGCGCTGCGTGAACGTGAACCGGCGCCAATGGCGATGCTGGTGCTGCGCATCGAAGGCCTGTCGACCGCTGCGCAGCGACACGGCCCGGCGCTGGCCAGCGTGCTGCGCCGCAAGCTCGCCGTGCGACTGCGCGCCGGTGTGCGCACCAGCGACGTGGTCGCGGCCCTCGAAACCGATTCGTTTGCGGTGCTGCTGGCGTCGATCCTGACGCCGGCCGATGCCGATCGCGTCGGCGCCAAGCTGCTCAAGGCTCTGCATCTGCCGATCAAGATCACGGGCCACGATGTGGCTGTCGCAGTGGCCATCGGCATCAGCCTGTATCCGCAGGACGGCACCCAGCCCGACGCGCTGCTCCGGCGCGCCGCCGGCCTGGCGGCGTCGACGACGGCGGTCGGTCGGGTCGGCCTGTCAAACGCCGTCGAGTCGGGCGGTCGGTTGCCGGAAGCGGCCAACGACGCCTGAGCGCCTTTGAACAGCTGCAGCCCCGCCACGTCCCGAGAAGGCGACGGCTACTTCAGGATGTCGCCCAGGCAGAGATATTTGATTTCGAGGTAGTCGTCGATGCCGTGGTGCGAGCCTTCGCGCCCCAGGCCCGACTGCTTCACGCCGCCGAACGGCACCTCGGCCGTCGAGATCAGGCCGGTGTTGACGCCGACCATGCCGTATTCAAGCGCCTCGCCCACCCGGAAGATGCGGCCGATGTCGCGGCTGTAGAAATAGCTGGCCAAACCGAATTCGGTGCAATTGGCCATCGCCACCGCCTCGTCCTCGCTGTGAAAGCGAAACACCGGTGCCACCGGCCCGAAGGTTTCTTCGGTCGCGCACAACATCGCGCTGGTGGCGTTGCCGAGCACAGTGGGCTCGAAATAGCGCTCGCCGATCTTCTTGCCGCCGGTCACCAACGTGGCACCCTTGGCGATCGCGTCGGCCACGTGGCGCTCGACCTTCGCGATTGCCGCTGCGTCGATCAACGGTCCCTGGCTGACGCCCGCGTCGAAGCCGTTGCCGACCTTGATGCCGCGCACTTTCACGGCCAGCTTGTCGATGAATTCCTCGTACACCCCGGCCTGCACATACAAGCGGTTGGCGCACACGCAGGTCTGGCCGGCGTTGCGGTACTTGCTGACCATCGCGCCTTCGACCGCGCTGTCGACATCGGCATCGTCGAACACGATGAACGGGGCATTGCCGCCGAGCTCCAGGCTCAGCTTTTTGATGGTCGGCGCGCACTGAGCCGCCAGGATGCGGCCGACTTCGGTCGACCCGGTGAATGACAGGTGGCGCACCGTGTCGCTGGCACACAGCACCTTGCCGACCGCGACCGAGTTGTCGGCATCGGCCGTGATCACGTTCAACACTCCCGGCGGCATGCCGGCGCGCTGCGCCAGCTCGGCCACGGCCAGCGCGCACAGCGGCGTCTGCTCGGCCGGCTTGATGACCACCGGACAGCCGGCGGCCAGCGCCGGCGCGACCTTGCGCGTGATCATCGCAATCGGAAAGTTCCACGGCGTGATGGCAGCGCACACGCCCGTGGGCTGCTTGATGACGAGGTAACGCTTGTTGTTGTCGGTGGTCGGAATGGTCTCGCCGTAGACGCGGCGCGCCTCCTCGGCAAACCAGTCGATGAAGCTGGCGCCGTAAACCACTTCGCCCTTCGATTCGGCCAACGGCTTGCCCTGTTCGGCGGTCATCAGGGCGGCCAGATCGTCGGCGTGCTGGTGCAGCAGATGGAACCACTTCATCAGGATCGCGCCGCGCTCCTTCGCGGTCTTGGCGCGCCAGGCCGGCCAGGCCTTGTCGGCCGCGGCGATCGCCATCTCGGTCTCGGCGGCGCCGAGGTTGGCGACGTCGACCAACTTCAGGCCGGTGGCCGGGTCCGTGACGTCGAAGCGAGCCGCCCGCCCGGCCACCCACGCACCGTCGATCAGCGCATCGGTCTTGAGCAGGCTCGGGTCCTTCAGGTTGGCCAGCGGCGAGGTCTTCATGTTCATCACGCAATCTCCAATTGATGTCTGACCGCAGGGCCGAGCCCCGCGACCATCATTTTGATGATAGGCCGTGCCCCGCCGCGCAGCAGGCTGCGCAACGGTTGTGCACAGCCCGATCGAGGGCAGTGGCGAGACCACCAACCTATAATTAAAACCCCTGAAAAATCAGGCATTTACGCAGTGTGCCGACGAGCCAACCGCGTGTTTGCAAACCCGCTACGCATCGAAAGTGCCGGCATGAAAACCTCCGAGATCCGTTCTGCGTTCCTGAAGTTCTTCGAATCGAAGGGGCACACCGTCGTCGCGTCCAGCCCGGTCATTCCCGGCGACGACCCGACGTTGCTGTTCACCAATGCAGGCATGAACCAGTTCAAGGACGTGTTCCTGGGCTTCGACAAGCGGCCGTACCACCGCGCCACCACCTCGCAAAAGTGCATCCGCGCCGGCGGCAAGCACAACGACCTCGAAAACGTCGGCTACACCGCGCGACACCATACCTTCTTCGAGATGTTGGGCAACTTCAGCTTCGGCGACTACTTCAAGAAAGACGCGATTTCGTATGCCTGGGAGTTGCTGACCGAGGTCTACAAGCTGCCGAAGGAAAAACTTTGGGTCACCGTCTATGCCGAGGACGACGAGGCCTTTGACATCTGGAACAAGGTGGTGGGCGTGCCGGTCGAGCGCATCGTGCGCATCGGCGACAACAAGGGCGCGCGCTACGCGTCGGACAACTTCTGGATGATGGGCGACACCGGCCCGTGCGGTCCGTGCACCGAGATCTTCTACGACCACGGACCCGAGGTCGCCGGCGGCCCGCCCGGTTCGGCCGACGAAAACGGCGACCGCTACATCGAGATCTGGAACAACGTGTTCATGCAGTTCAACCGCCAACTCGATGACCAGAGCGGCGCTTACGTGATGCATCCGTTGCCCAAGCCGAGCG
>ENA-OFCE01000183-OFCE01000183.1-metagenomes-genome-assembly--contig:-NODE-183-length-44820-cov-28.305641_pt1 | contig 44820 bp, 25 predicted proteins | sample MGYA00153388_OFCE01 | MGnify analysis MGYA00153388 | reverse complement strand
ATTTTTTTGTCTACCGCCTTGACAATTTGCACTTTTTCTTAACTTGTCACAAATGACCAGCGGTTGACTATTTCCGAGACATAAGCGATGATTCTGTCTTTGATTTTTACAGTTTTGCCTGGTTCCAGACGCCACGGTGCGGACTCGACTACGAGTACGTAGAATTTTCCCTGAATCAGCGCTATTGGTGTGACTAACCACCCCATAGGAATCGGCCAACCTGTTACGCAACTGTGTACAATGTCTGAAGAGCCGATCGCACTCCAAAGTTGGGCAACTGTAGCAGGCAGCATCAATATTGCATCTTTGTAGCTATCTGGGCAAGGAAGGTCGATGAATTCAATATTAGAAAAGGATGATTCTTGGCTGACGGCAATCCCGTTTTCTGGGGATGTTTCTTGTTGGCAAGGACTTGCTAGGGTGAAGTCTTTCAGATACTTGAAGTGTTCGGTTAGGTCTTTTGCCCACATTTGATCGAGATACCTGTCACCTTTTTTATCGCAGGTGGATCTGATGTTCATCACCATCAGATAACGCTTGGTAATGGGTTCTAGAAACTCTAAAGCCTATTTTTTTTCGAGTTTTTCTGAGGTTTTTGAATTGACTTGCATAGCAATACTTCGGACAGTTTTATATCTAGTCGAGCCTCCGAAACCCTTACTGGCTATATGCTGGACTATTTTTTAAAGGTTTAAGTTCAGCGCTAAGTTTCAGAAAATGCGTAAAAAATGGCAGGGCTTCCTCCGTAAGGCTTACAGGGCCGTTAAAAAACTGTCCAAAGTATTGGCATAGCTGACATCCTATTATTGATTTGATGCTATTCTATAGTTATATCTAAATTCTCTGATCCAACATTTTGGCGATCGCCAACACCGAAGGCTGTTCATTTGTTTGATGTTACCTAACAACCACGCTAACTTTTACCCCTCAAAAGATATACTTACTCGTTGCTGAGTTTACTTTTATGTGTAGACTAAAAACCCGGTGACAAGGTTCCCGATCGCGATCGCCAACTTGGAAGTAGTTGGGTCACTTGCCTTTAACTTCAGCTTGTTGACATTCACACAATTTCTGTTCCAGAGAGCGCTCGTCAATGGATTTTAGATTTTAGATTTTAGAGGCGACCGCACGGATTAATCCGTTCTCCAATTTAGTGAAATATCAAAAGCGGTTTTGCCAACATCATATCTGAAATTAGTCTCGACTTTTGTAGTAGGTTTTACAAATACTAAAGTTTATAATGCCTGTAGGTCTGACTTGCCGCGCGGTGCAAAAGTGAATGTCGATAAACTAACCCATTCATGTCGTCGGAATAACCGCCACCAATGACGCAGGCGACGGGATAACCGCCTGAACAGCAAGTAGACAAGACTTGCATTTCGCGGCGAAATAAACCTGTATCAGTTAAAGCTAATTTTCCTAACTTATCAGCCTGATGGGGGTCTACTCCGGCATCGTACAACACTAAATCAGGCTTGACATCTGAAAGCAAATCTGGTAGATATTTAGCCAAGGTTTGTAAATATTCGTCATCTTCTATACCCTCAGATAGATGCACGTCTAAATCGCTCTTTTGTTTTGTACCGGGAAAATTTACTTGGCAGTGCATCGAGAAAGTAAACACACTCTGGTCATCTTGAAAAATTACAGCGGTTCCGTCTCCTTGATGTACGTCTAAATCGATAATTAAGACTTGGCGAACTAAACCCAATTGTTGCAGGACACGGGAGGCGATCGCCAAATCGTTAAAAATACAAAAACCAGAGCCAAAATCAGGGAAGGCGTGATGAGTTCCGCCCGCTGTATTGCAAGCCAAACCGTAGTCCAAAGCGAGCTTTGCCGTTAGTACCGTCCCTGCAACCGCAATGCAAGTGCGGTTAGCAAGAGCCGGACTCCAAGGTAGACCAATTCGCCGAATCGCTTTGGCATCGAGTGTCCCGTTGCAGTAAGCTTGAACGTAGGGTCGATCGTGGACTAATTCAATCCATGCTTGAGGGGGAAGTTCGGGAGCGTGAAATTGCGATTTATCTGCCACTCCGTCCGCCAGCAGCATCTGGTAAAGCATCTCGAACTTTGCCATCGGGAAGCGGTGATCCGGCGGCAGGGGTGCAACGTAATCTTCGTGGTAGATAATTGGTAAGTCCATTAAGATGATTGTATAACGAATGAATCTCCAATTGAAAGCCTCCCATCTCAAATTTAAATTCGCTGGAGAACTTGTATATGCAACTAAAAATAGTCTGGGAGTCCGGTAGCACTAACCCCGAAAATGCTGATAACCTCGATCGTATCAGTCAGTGGTGGCGAAATCTCAATGGCAAAGAAATTAGTTGGGTAGAGCGACTGATTTCCCAAATCGGCGGTATGAGCGAAATTCACTGGCATCCCCAGCGTTTTGACGAAACATTTGTGATAGTCAATCCCGAAATTCGCGAGGATACTCTCTATTGGTACAAATTGGATTTTCCTGTAGAGCGTAATAACACAGTTCAAAAACTAGAACTAGACAACCTCCAACAGCAATTATACCTTTATCCTCAGTTGGAATCAGAATTGGTAATTCGGATAGGAATTCCAGAAGTTAAATATCAAACACTGGAATTAAACAATCCTGAAATTGCCTTGGGAGAAGATAATATTTTGCTGATGTGGGAGGCTGAGCAAGAACTTGAAATTAAAATCTCCCTTAGTCCTGAAAATATTGCTAAACTTAAGGAATTGCTGGCAGAGAAAACACTGACAAAGGATTTTACACAGCAGGCCTTGGGTGCAAACCCGTCGAACTACAATCTTAGTTGCCTATAAATATCTGAAAATTCATGCACAGGTGTGTCAAAATTGGCTTCAATCTAGGAAAATACTTCGTCGCAGCCCTTAAACAAAGTAGAAAAATCTGGCTTATTTGGTCTGAAGTGCTTAAGTCATAATTGTTTTTCAGCATACTTAATGTTTTCAGCCCATAATCAGATTTGTTTTTGCAATTTTGTAGTAAGGACTTTATTCATCCAAAAAATCTGAAGACTAAAGTCCTCACTACGAACTGCAATCAAGGTGTTTGTAGTAAAGACTTTAATATTCCAAAAATCTGAGGATTTTAGTCCTCACGAAAAAGCAACTTGATTGCGATCGATCGACTGGAGATGATATGACGAATCATTTTAGCTGTCAGATCATCGCTGGATCGTTAAGTTATTAATCTGCTGCTAATACTATAAAATTCAAAATGGTAAGACAAAAGATGGCGATCGAAAAAGAAAACATCCACATTTTAATTATTGATGACCAGCCCAATAACCTCCGGTTTTTATCAAATTTATTGACGAAAGAAGGGTATAAGGTTCAGCGGGCGGTTTCGGGAGAAATGGCGGTCAATGCTAATTTTACAGTCCTCCCTGACTTGATTTTACTAGATATTGCCATGCCAAAAATGAACGGTTATGAAGTTTGTGAAAGACTGAAAGCTAACGAAAAGACTCGGGAGATTCCGGTAATTTTCTTGAGCGTTTTTAATGAAACTTTTCACAAAGTCAAAGCTTTTGAAGTGGGCGGTGTTGACTACATTACTAAGCCTTTTCAAGTAGAAGAAGTTTTAGTGCGGATCGAAAGTCAACTGACTATACAACAGTTATCGAAACAATTAAAACAGCAGAATGCCCAACTGCAACGAGAGGTAGAGTTTCGCAAACTGACAGAACAAGCACTCCGGGAAAGCAAAGCGCGGTTACAAAAATTGGCGGTCAATATACCGGGAGTTATTTATCAATTTATAAAGAAGCCGGAGGGAAGTTTTAAATTTGAATATGTCAGTTATGCTTGTCGCGAAATTTACGAATTAGAGAGTGAGGAAATCTTAAAAAATCCTGAGTTATGCTTCGCTCAAAATCATCCAGATGACCGACAATATCTGGAACAAAAAATTGCCACGAGCGCTCTAACTTTAGAACCTTTTGCCTTTGAATGGCGGATTGTTACGCCGTCGGGGAAACTCAAATGGCTGCAATCTAATTCTCGACCAGAAATGCGCGAGAATGGGGATATTGTTTGGTATGGTGTAATTTTTGAGATCGGATATCGCAAACAAGCAGAAATAGAAATGGCGGTCGCTAAAGCTGCTTTAGAACGGCAAGTTCAGCGAGAATTGCTGATTGCAAAAATAACTCAACAAATTCGATCGAGCTTGCAGCCTGAACAAATATTTCAAATAGCCGCAACTCAAATCGGTCAGGCATTCTGCGTCAATCGCTGTTTGATTCATACTTACATTACTACCCCCCAAGTGGATATTCCTCTGGCGGCAGAGTATCTCGAACCCGATTGCGAATCTATTCGCCATGTATCAATTCCGATAGGGGGCAATCCTCATGTGGTACAGATGATGATAGAAGATCGGGCGATCGCCTCCAACAATGTTTACTCAGATTCTCTTTTGCAAGCTGTTCAACCGATTTGCAGCCTGGTTGGGTTGAAATCGATGCTGGCAATTCGCACTTCCTACCAAGGTAGAGCAAACGGGGCTATTTGTTTGCACCAGTGCGATCGCTACCGGGAATGGACGGAAGATGAAATCGACTTGTTAGAAGCTGTGGCGGCTCAGGTAGGGCTCGCGATCGCTCAAGCTAAAATGATCGATCGAGAAAAAAACCGGCTTGTGCAGCTAGACCTGCAAAATAAATACTTACAAGCAGAAATTCGCACCCGCATCCTCGCCGAGCAAGCTTTGCAAGAGTCAGAAGCAGAATTGCGGGCGATTTTTGCCGCCATGACTGACATAGTTTTAGTGAGAAATGCCGAAGGGCGCTGCATCAAAATTGCCCCGACAGCAGCGGCGAATTTGGTGAAACCAGCCAGCGAAATGATTAACAGAACTACCCACGAAGTCTTGCCGGAATCTGTGGCAGATTTGGTATTAAATACCATCCAACAAGTTCTAAAAACGCAGCAAAGCACGAATGTTGAATATAGCTATACAGTTGGAGAGCGCGAAGTTTGGCTCGACGCTAAAATTTCTGTGCTTTCTCCAGAATCAGTGATTATTGTAGCGCGAGATATTAGCGATCGCAAACTAGCAGAATCTGCACTCCGAGAAAGCCAACACTTCATTCAGGCGATCGCCGATTCCAATCCCAACCTATTGTACGTTTACGATTTAATTGAACAGCGGAATGTTTACAGCAACCGACAACTTGCGGTGATGCTCGGCTACACCGCCCAAGAAATACAAGATATGGGTACAGCAATGATGTCAACGCTGCTCAACCCCGACGATTTACCAGCCTTTTTGGAAAGCCTCCAAAAAGTGGAGCGAGCCAAAGATGGCGATGTCATTGAGTGTCAATACCGCATGAAACACAAAAACGGTGAATGGCGGTGGATGCACAGTTGGGATACGGTATTTCTCAGAACAAGTGACGGTAAACCCAAACAAGTTCTCGGCACGGCTAATGACATAACAGACCGTAAATTAGCCGAAGAGAAACTGCTAGAATCGCAGCAAAGAATCTCATTTTTCTTGCAGCAAACGCCGATCGCAATTATTGAATTAAATCTTAATTTAGAAATCATTACTTGGAATCCGGCCACCGAAAAACTTTTTGGCTACAGCCAACAAGAAGTTATTGGCAAGAATGTCCCGGATTTCATCGTTCCCAACAATTGCTATCACCAAATATTTCAATTTTTAAGCAACAAAATTAATCCCGAGTCTTGTGCTTGTTTCACCACCAACAAAACTCTTACAAGAGATGGTAGAACTATCGTTTGCGAATGGTATAATACTCCGCTAATTAATGAAAACGGTAGAGCGATCGGTATCGCTTTAATGGCTGTAGATATTACCGAACGCAAGCAAGCAGAAACCGAACTGCAAGAAAGTGCTTTGCGGCAAAGGGCGATCGCCCGCGTCATTGAAAGAATGCGCCAGACTTTAGATATCCAAGAAATTTTTCACGCCACAACCCGAGAATTGCGCCAAACCATGAAGTGCGATCGAGTCGCCCTTTATCGTTTCAATCCTGACTGGAGCGGTGAGTTTGTAGCCGAATCCGTGGATAGCAAGTGGGTTTCTCTCATCCAAGCACAGGAGATCGATTATAACTTTACTGAAAGCGCTTTAGACAGCGAAAGTTGCCTCGCCCAAAAATTCGATAGCACCCCACAAGAAGTACGCGATACTTATTTGCAACAAACCGAAGGCGGGCCCTACAGCCGAGGTACAACTTACCTTTGTGTCCCAGACATTTACAAGCAAGGCTTCGATAATTGTTACATCCAACTCTTAGAAAAATTTGAAGCAAAATCATACATTACCGTGCCAATTTTCTGCGGTGAAAAGCTCTGGGGATTACTAGCATCCTATCAAAATTCAGTTCCCCGCCAGTGGAGCGAAGCTGAAATCAACGTTGCAGTTCATGTAGGCACTCAGCTAGGAGTAGCATTACAGCAAGCCGAATTGCTCGCCCGTACTCGAAGGCAGTCAATGGAACTGCTTAAATCCAAAGAAAACGCCGAAGTTGCCAACCGCGCCAAAAGCCAATTTCTCGCTTCGATGAGCCATGAACTCCGCACGCCTCTCAACGCCATTCTTGGTTTTTCTCAAGTCATGGCTCGCAACAGTTCTATCACGGGAGAACAAAAAGAATACATACAAATTATCAACCGCAGCGGTGAACATTTGCTGGAACTGATCAATGATGTTTTATCAATGTCCAAAATAGAAGCTGGTCAAATTACTATCAATGAAAGCCGCTTCAATCTCTACAATTTTCTCAACAGCATCAGAGAAATGCTGCAACTAAAAGCTAACTCAAAAGGCTTGTGCCTAATCTTTGAAAATATCGGCGATTTGCCGCAGTATATTCAAACAGACGAAGCTAAATTGCGGCAAGTTTTAATTAATTTGCTTGGCAATGCGATTAAATTCACTCAACACGGAACCGTTAGTTTGCGCGTCAGCAGCCCAGTCGAAAACAAATCGCAATTGTATTTTGAAATTGCCGACACGGGCCCAGGCATTTCTGCCTCGGAAATTCCCACATTATTTCAGCCCTTCGTACAAACGGAAGCAGGGCGAAAATCCATGCAGGGAACCGGGCTGGGATTGCCGATCAGCCAACAGTTTGTCAGGATTTTGGGAGGTGATATTGCTGTTGAGAGTGAAGTCGATCGAGGCACAATTTTCAGTTTTAATATCCACGTTAACTTAGTAACAGAAAGTGACGAACAAGAAGCATCAGCAGTTAAACAAGTTATTGCTTTAGAACCCCGACAGCCAACTTGTCGGATATTAATAGTTGAAGATGTAGCGGAAAATCGCCAACTGCTGGTCAAGCTCCTCGTACCGCTGGGATTTGAAGTCTCGGAAGCAACTAACGGTCAAGAAGGAATTGCTTTGCACTCAACTTGGAAGCCGCACCTGATCTTAATGGATATGCTGATGCCTGTCATGGACGGGTACGAAGCGACAAAACAGATTAAACAAACTCCAGAAGGTAAAGAAACAATAATTATTGCCCTGACTGCTAGCGCTTTTGACGAGCAGCGACAAATAATTTTGTCTGCTGGTTGTAACGATTTGATCTGTAAACCGTTTCGGGAAGAGGTACTCTTTGAAAAAATAGCGCATCACCTGAACCTGCGTTATATTTATGAGGAAGAAAACTCATCTACTTCTTTTTCAGCACCGATGCTTAAAAGTTTGACCAGGGAGGATTTGAGTGTAATGCCCACAGACTGGTTGGTCAATTTGTACGAAGCAGCACTTTGCGTTGATGACAACCGCATCCTCGAACTGATCGAGCAAATTCCCGAAACTGAGGCAAATCTCGCTAACGCTTTAAGAGATTTAGTCGATAATTTTCGGATAGATATCATTATCGACTTAACTCAATTATATTATGATGAACGACCACCCATTACCAGCGACTCCTAGAAACATTCTGATCGTTGACGATATGCCGGACAACTTACGACTTTTATCGACTATGCTAGCCTCCCACGGGTATCTAGTCAGGAAGGCTATTAACGGACAACTGGCTCTGCAAGGTGCACAATTATCTCCTCCCGATCTAATTTTACTAGATATTAATATGCCGAAAATGAACGGCTATGAAGTTTGCGAGAAGTTAAAGTTAAGTGAAAATACTAAAGATATTCCGGTGATTTTTATAAGTGCGCTAGATGATGTGGTGGAAAAAGTTAAAGCTTTTCAAGTAGGAGGAGTAGATTATATTACTAAGCCGTTTCAAGTAGAAGAAGTTTTGGCCCGCGTCCAAAATCAACTTTCGCTTCGTTTGCTGCAATCAAAACTGCAACAGCAAGCTAGGGAACTGCACGATCGCAATTCTAGATTGCAGGAAGAAATCGCAGAACGGCAGCGGGCTGAAGAATCTATCCGGTTTTTGCTGGAAACGACGCGGGCGATCGGCGAAGCTGTAGACTTTCACTCAGCTTTAGAAGTAATTCTGCACCAAGTTGGCGAAACAATCGGATGGGATTTAGGAGAGGCTTGGATTCCCGATGCAGAAGGAACTGTGCTGCAACCTGCCCGGGGCTGGTATGCGAGCAGCGCCAGCATGGAATCGTTCCGCAGCCAAAGCGAACAACTGACATTTCCCATGAATATAGGACTGCCGGGACGAGTTTGGGCATCCAAGGAACCGGAATGGGTAGAAGATATTTCCCGGGGATACCCGGATTTTCTCCGAAGTGAAATAGCACTAGAACTCGGATTCAAAGCTGGTTTTGGCGTGCCAATTTTGGTAGGCGATGAAGTATTGGCAGTGCTAGTTTTTTTTAAAATTTTTGTCTGTCCAAAAGACGCGCGTTTTATAGACGTTTTTAATGCGGTTGGCACTCAATTAGGTTCTTTAGTTCAGCGCAAACAAGCAGAAGAATTGCTACGGATTGCTGAAGAAAGATATCACAGCATTGTAGAAAATGCGATGGAAGGCATTTTTCAAAGCACGCCTTCAGGAGGCTATCTCAGCGCTAATCCAGCTTTGGCAAAATTGTACGGTTACGACTCGCCGGAAGAACTGATGTCCTGCATTAAAGATATTTCTCAGCAACTTTACGTTGACCCAGAACGCCGCCTCGAATTCGTCGCGGCTATGGATACAAAAAATGCCGTTTCTGGGTTTGAATGTATGGTATATCGCAAAAACGGGTGCCGGATTTGGGTGTCAGAAAATGTCCGGGCAGTTCGCGATTCAAAAGGTGAATTGATGTACTATGAGGGTACGGTTTCGGATATTACAGAGCGGAAGTTGGCGCAAGAAGAGCTGATAATTCAACAGGAACAAAGCGAGAAGTTGCTGTTAAATATTTTACCCAAACCAATAGCAGAACGCTTGAAAGCCCAGCAAACTACAATTGCTGACAGTTTTGCCGAAGTCAGTGTTTTATTTGCTGATATTGTGGGCTTTACTGAGCTGTCGGCGAGAATGTCTCCCACGGAGTTGGTAAAGCGATTGAACGTGATTTTTTCCCACTTCGATCAGTTAGCTGAAAATTACGGTGTGGAGAAAATTAAGACTATTGGCGATGCTTACATGGTAGTCGGGGGATTGCCTACACCGAGATCCGACCACGCTGAGGCGATCGCCCTTATGGCCCTGGGAATGCAGGCAAAAATAGCAAAATTGTCCGCCGAGACAGGGGAAAAACTAGCAATTCGCATCGGCATCAATTCTGGGCCGGTGGTGGCGGGAGTGATTGGTGTGAGCAAGTTTACCTATGATTTGTGGGGAGATACGGTGAACGTGGCGGCGAGGATGGAAGCTACGGGTTTTGCAGGCAGGATTCAAGTTACTGATGTTACTTATGAGCTTTTGAAAGATCAGTATTTGTTTGAGTCGCGAGGCAAGATTCACGTCAAAGGCAAGGGGGAAATGAGGACTTATTGGTTGCTAGAAAAAAGGTAAAAATCGGGCATCGGGCATGGGGAATTGGTAATTGGGCATAGGGCATAGGGCATAGGGCATAGGGCATGGGGCATTAATCTTCCTTCTTCCTTCTGCTATGATGAAAGTAGTTAACGAAACTTTACATAATAACCGTGACAGCACAACAATTAGTATCTGCAACCAGCTTTGAAAAATTAATTTGGACTTGGAAAGGTCACAAAATCCAATATACCGTCCAAGGAACCGGCCGCCCTCTGATTTTGATTCACGGATTTGGGGCTTCGATCGGACATTGGCGCCAAAATATCCCCGGACTCGCGGCCGGCGGCTACCGCGTATTTGCGCTGGACTTGCTGGGATTCGGCGGTTCCGCCAAACCGGCGATCGATTACACTCTGGAATTGTGGGAAGAATTACTGACAGATTTCTGGACGGATATGGTACAGGAACCGGCGGTATTTGTCGGGAATTCGATCGGCGCTTTGCTGAGTTTGATGGTTGTCGCCAATCATCCAGAAATATCAGCCGGCGGTGTTTTAATTAACTGTGCCGGCGGGCTCAACCACCGACCCGAAGAACTGAGTTTTCCCCTGGGATTAATCATGGGGACTTTTGCTAAATTAGTTCGATCGCCCATCATTGGCCCATTCGTCTTCAACAACATCCGCAAAAAACACCGCATCCGCAACACCCTGCGCCAAGTCTACGGGAACCGCGAAGCCATCACCGATGAACTCGTAGAACTCCTTCACGCCCCCTCCTGCGAGCCCGGAGCTCAACAAGTGTTTGCCTCAATTCTGACGGCCCCAGCAGGCCCTCAACCGTCAGAATTGCTGCCAAAAGTCGATCGTCCGTTATTGGTACTGTGGGGTGCAGACGACCCCTGGACGCCGATCGCCGGGAGTCAGATTTACCAAGAATTGGCCGCCAACGGTAAAGCTGTGAAATTTGTCTCAATTCCTAACACGGGCCATTGTCCCCACGACGAGCGGCCAAAGGAAGTCAATGCTCTGATTTTGGACTGGCTGGTGGAATTGAAATAAAATGTTTCGGGTGAATGTTGGTGCGGGCGATCGGCTAAACCCTTGCAATGCAAAGGTTATACCTCGATCTATCGCACCCGCATCCGACTCAAAAAAAAACTTTTGTAAAAAGCATTGACACAATCTACCGAGTCAGCTATATTGATGGACGTGTGAGGAGCGAACCAGAAAAAGCACCGAGACGAAACACGGCCAGTCGTCGGTGCTTTTTCTGTGGAAAGGCATTTTTAAAATTGTAGGGACACGGCATTGCCGTGTCCCTATAATATTGGGAAAATTATTATTGCTGCTACAAATATCAGCGATCGCCCAAAACAAATTGCTCGATCGCAGCCGCCACCCCATCATCCTCTACATCCGGCGCCACCCAATTAGCAACAGCTTTCACGCCATCAGGAGCATTCCCCATCGCCACGCCCACACCCGCGTAGGAAATCATTTCTAAATCGTTAAAATTGTCGCCGATCGCCATCACATTCGCCGCCTGCAAACCCAAAAGTTCCTCCGCCAAATACTGCACCGCATCTCCTTTATTCGCCGAGGGATGCGTCGCTTCAAAAAAAGTAGCAACCGATCGAGTCAAATAAAGCTCCGCAGGCGTGTAGCGCTCCCGTATGCTGATGTGCAAGCCGTCGAGTACCGCCGGATTTTGGCACAAAGCCAAAATTTTTGTCGGTTCCCCCGGAATGTCTCGCCGCAAATCTTTAATCACAATTGGTTCAATGCCCGATCGTTCTGCATAAATGCGAGTAGCTGCGGTAATTTCCGGGACATAAAGTTTGTCGTCAATATAGAAATGGATCGAAAGGAGCGATCGCAAATCCGGTGCTTCAAAATGATCTAATATTTGCAGAGCAGTTTGTTTCGACAGCGGCAAGTGTCGCAGCCGCTTTTGAGTAGCCATGTCTTGAATCCACGCGCCCTGATAGCAAATTAGTGGCAAAGTTGAGCCAATGTCCGAGTGAAAACGCAAAGCCGATCGGTACATTCTACCCGTAGCGACGGCTACTTTCACCCCGCGCGACTCGGCTGCCACAATTGCCTGCTTGACTGGTTCTCGGATGTCATTTGACAAACCTGCGATCGTGCCGTCGATATCCAGTACCAGTAGTTTAATGTCTGCGGTGCAGGGAGCGCGATCGGTCGCAGTAGCTGGATTTGAGGCAGTTATATTCTGCATGATTTTTTGATTTTAACTGTTGATTTGCACGCACCAGTTTATTTTGGCACTGCCGGGATAGCAAAATGCAACTTCTGATTTTTTGAATACTACAATATAGATAAGTATTACCTGAAGTCAGGACACGGCAGTGCCGTTTCCCTACGATTAATCTGGCGTAGAAATCAGGACACGGCAGTGTCGTTTCCCTACGATTAATCTGGCGTAGAAATCAGGACACGGCAGTGCCGTTTCCCTACGATTAATCTGGTGTAGGGACACGGCAGTGCCGTGTCCTCTATATCATTCTGGCCCAGCCGTAATTTATATAAAAACTTCACTTTTTAAACAACCCCCAAATAGCATGATTACCATCCCGGGATACCGCATTGACAAAGAAATTTATACAAACCCTCACACAGTTATTTATCGAGGGATGCAGCTTGAGGAACAAAAACCCGTTATCCTCAAAACTCTCACGCCAACCTACCCTACCCCAGAGCAAATAGCGCAACTCCTGCACGAATCCGAAATCCTTGAAAGTTTGAATTTGCCTGGAATAGTCAAGCTTTACAAACTAGAAAAATACAATCATTTTCCTGTTTTGATTTTAGAAGATTTTGGTGGAATTTCCCTCAAAGAACATCTCAGCAACCACCAGCTAAAGTTACAAGAGTTTCTGCAAATTGGCATAAAACTAGCAGAAACTCTCGGGCAACTTCACGAACATCACGTCATCCACAAAGATATTAAACCGAGCAATATTATTGTCAATATCAAGACAGGGGATGTCAAAATTGCTGATTTTGCGATCGCCTCGCTGCTACCGGGCGAAAATCCTGCCCTCAGCCATCCCAATTTACTCGAAGGAACCCTCGCCTATATGTCTCCCGAACAAACGGGGCGCATGAATCGGGCGATCGACTATCTGAGCGATTTTTATTCTTTAGGCGTCACCTTTTATGAAATGCTCTGCGGCGAATTGCCTTTTAGTGCGATCGATCCAATGGAATTAGTACACTGCCATATTGCCAAAACGCCAGTTTCTCCTTATGAAAACAGAAAGCATAAACTAGAAGGCACAATCAATCAATCACAAAGCGATGAAATTCCTCAAGCCATTTCCAATATCGTGATGAAACTATTAGAAAAAAACGCCGAAGACAGGTATCAAAGTGCTTTTGGACTTTTGTACGACTTAGAAAATTGTCTTATTCAACTGCAAACAACAGGCGAAATCTCTAACATCACTCTGGGCGAGCAAGATAGGTCAAGTCACCTGCAAATTTCCCAAAAACTTTACGGGCGAGAAGCCGAAGTTAATCTGCTTCTGGGTACCTTCGATCGGATGAGGCGGGGTAATACGGAGATTGTATTTATTTCCGGTTGTGCCGGCTTGGGAAAATCGTGGTTAGTCTATAAGATTTATAAGTCAATTGTGCGAGTAAACGGATATTTTATTGACAGTAAATTTGAGCAATTTAATCGCGATATTCCCTACAGCTTTTTGCTCGAAGCTTTTCAAGACTTGTTGCGACAAATCCTCACAGAAACAGCCGCCAAAGTTCAAGTTTGGAGACAAAAAATCTTAAATGCGATCGGCGGCAACTGCCAAGTAATCATTGAAGTTATTCCCGAAGTAGAACTAATCATCGGGCCGCAGCCACCAGTCCCAGATTTAGGAGCAAATGAAGCTAAAAATCGCTTTAATTTAGTATTTCAAAAGTTCATCCGTGTCTTTACTCAAAAAGAATACCCGCTGGTAATTTTCCTCGACGATTTACAGTGGGTAGATTCAGCATCACTCAAGTTAATCCAACTCCTAGCAACCGATCTCGAAAGTCAATACTTATTAATCATTGGAGCATATCAAGAACAAGAAGTAGATACCAATCATCCTATAATCCTCACCGCCGAATCAATTAGTCAAGCAGGCGGGAATATAAGTGCGATCGCCCTTTCGCCTTTAGATATCAACAGCGTCAATCAATTCGTTGCCGATACTCTCAACTGCGCACCAGAAAAATCCCTAAGTTTAGCAGAATTACTTTTTCAGAAAACCGCAGGAAATCCATTTTTTCTAACTCAATTGCTGAAGTCTCTTTATTCAAAAAAACTGCTACAATTTAAATTTGCACCCTCCGAACAATCGATTAAGACAGCGAAATCCAACCTTTCTGACCTTGACCGAGTTGTGAAAAAATACCAAACGACAGGCGAGTGGCAGTGGGATATCGAGCAAATACAAGAAATAGGAATAACTGACAATGTTATAGAATTAATGATAGACAGCATTCACAATCTTCCAGAAAACACCCAGAAAATGCTCAAATTAGCCGCTTGTATCGGCAACAAATTTGATTTAGGTATTCTCTCAAAAATCAGCAAAAAACCTCTGGCGTTCGCAGCGAAAGACCTCTGGGAAGCAATTCAGTCCGGTCTGATTGCGCCCGTGAATAACGACTACAAAATTGCGATCGCCCTAACAGCAAGCACAACATTTACAGACCAGATATCTACAGACTTTATAGATGAATTGTTCCTCCCAGTGGCTAATGCTGGTAGCACGACTTACAAATTTTCGCACGAACGAGTACAGCAAGCAGCTTATGCTTTAATCTCCGAATCTCAGAAACAAGAAACCCATCTAAAAATCGGCAGATTCCTGCTGCAAAATGCGCCTTCCGAGCAATTAGAAAACCATGTTTTTGATATAGCTAATCACCTAAATGTAGCCAGAGAGCTTATCAGTATCGAATCAGAACAGTTTCAATTATGTCAATTCAATTTAATTGCGGGTCGCAAAGCAAAAGCAAGTGCAGCTTACGAACTTGCACTCAAATATTTAACCGCAGGGATTGAACTACTTCCCCCGGAAAGTTGGCAAACTGACTACGACTTGACTCTTGCACTCTATGAGTCAGCCGCCGAAGCAGCTTACCTGAGTACCGACTTTCAACAAATGGAAAGATGGGCAGAAATAGTCTTGCAACAAGCAACTAATCAACTAGACAAAATCAAAGTTTTTGAAATCAGAATCACAGCTTGTGCGATGCAAACGAAACTGCAAGAAGCTGTAAGAATTGGTCGGGAAGCACTAAAAATGTTAGGAATAAACTTGCCAGAATCGCCGATTTCTCTCCACATTCAGCAAGCGCTGACTAAAACAGCAGCTTATTTAACTGGTAAAAAAATAGAAGACTTAATCAACTTGCCAGTGATGACAAATCTACACAAATTAGCAACGATTCGCGTGCTATCGAGTATGTTTTCATCTACGTTTATAGTTGAACCGATGCTGTTACCGCTGATTGTCTGCGAACAAGTTAATTTATCTATAAACTATGGAAATTCTGCTTTTTCTGCCTTTGGTTATGCTAATTATGGAGCAATTTTAAAAGGAATAGTGAGAGATATTGAATCGGGCGATCGATTCGGTCAATTAGCTTTGAATTTGATAGACAAACTAAACGCTTTAGAGTTCAAAAGCAAAACGCTTAATTTAGTAGCATTCGTTTTGATGCACGGCAAGCATCACGTCAAAGATACTTTACCACTGTTAGAGGAAGCCTATCAAAGTGCACTAGAGAATGGTGATTTAGAATGTATCGGATATTCGGCTGTAAATATTTGTCAGTCTTTGTATTTTATCGGTCAAAAATTACCACAACTGGAACAGAAAATGGCAAATTACAACCATTTGCTGTTTCAACTCAAGCAAGAAACGGTATTGACTTGGAATCAAATATATCGGCAAACAGTCTTGCAATTGATGGGAAATTCGGCAAGTTCTGACATTTTGTTAAGTAAAGATTACAGCCCAGAAAAACTACTACCTCTGCTGTTAAAAGCTAACGATCGGGTAGGAATTCAGCACTTTTATTTGCAAAAATTAATATTAGCATATTTATTTGGAGATATCGAGCAAGCGTTAGAAAATGCTACGCAAGCCGAAGTTTATTTAGACGGAGTTGCAGGCTTTATCAATGTGCCTGAATACCATTTTTACGATGCTCTCGCCCGACTAGCAGCATATCCATCTGCCACAAAAGAGGAACAAGAAGAGCATCTTTTTTCTGCTACAAGTAATCTAAAAAAGTTGCAAAAAAAAGCTCTTTCTGCACCAATGAATCTTCAGCATAAATGCGACTTAATTACCGCTGAAAAAGCACGAGTTTTGGGAAATATTGTGACAGCAATGGAATATTATGACCGGGCAATTGCCGGAGCGCAAGAAAACGGATATATACAGGTACAAGCACTCGCAGCAGAATTGGCAGGAGCATTTTATCTATCCATAGGACGAGAAAAGATTGCTAAAACTTACTTGACAGAAGCGCGTTATTGCTATCAGCGCTGGGGAGCCAAAGCCAAAGTAGTCCATTTGGAATCAAAATACTCGCAGTTGCTAACTTCAGCTTCGATTTCAACTAATATCGAAACTCACAAATCTACCAGTAGCGCTTCTACTACGAGTGGCAGTGCAGCGGTGCTAGACTTGACAACAGTAGTCAAAGCATCGCAAACCTTAGCTGGCGAAATAGTTCTCCACAAACTACTGGCAAAGTTGATGAAAATTGTGATTGAAAATGCTGGGGGACAAAGAGGCTTTTTAATATTAGAAAAATCTGGAAAATGGGTGATTGAAGCATCAGGATGTGTAGATGTCGATCGCGTTGCTGTCATGCAATCAATTCCCATAGATTTTATAGAAGAGGATCGAGAAGTAACTTTGCTGGCAGTTGCAGTCGTCAACTACGTCGCCCGCACCCAGGAAAGTGTAGTTTTAAACGATGCCGCCCGCGAAGGACAATTTACTCGCGCACCCTATATAATTGCCGTTCAACCTAAATCAATTCTTTGCACTCCGTTAATCCATCAAGGTAAACTTAGCGGTATTTTATATTTAGAAAACAATCTGACTACAGGCGCTTTTACGCCAGACAGGTTAGAAATTTTAAAAATGCTGTCTTCTCAAATTTCTATCTCGATTGAAAATGCCCAACATTACACTAACTTGCAGGAATTTAATCACAATCTCGAAAATTTAGTACAGCAGCGTACTTCCGAGCTTTCTCAAACTTTAGAAGATTTAAAGTCTGCCCAAAATAAACTGGTAGAATCTGAAAAAATGGCTGCCCTCGGAGGATTGGTGGCAGGTGTGGCTCACGAAATCAATACTCCGATCGGCATCGGCATCACCGCCGCCTCCTTGCTGGCTGAAAAAGTCACAAAATTTTTTGAACTTTACACTAACGGCCAAATTAAACGCTCCGAGTTAGAAAAGTTTCTGGATACTGCCATGCAAAGCAGTAATATGATCTTATCTAACCTGACGCGGGCAGCCGACTTGATTCACAGTTTTAAGGAAGTGGCTGTAGATCAGTCGAGCGAATTAAAACGCACTTTTAAAGTTAAACAGTATCTAGAGGAAATTTTGACATCGTTAACCGCAAAACTAAGGAGAACGAAACACAAAGTAGAGATTAAGTGCGATCAAGATATTGTACTGGACAGTTACCCCGGCGTGTTGTGTCAAATTGTGACAAATCTGGTGTTGAATTCCCTCATTCATGCTTACGATGGAGAGGAGGAGGGCATTCTGGCCTTTGATTTCAAACTAGAGGGCGATCGGCTAATATTTGAATATGCTGATAACGGCAAAGGAATTACCCCAGAAAATCTCAGTAAAGTTTTTGAACCGTTTTTTACCACCAAAAGAGGTCAGGGCGGGACAGGATTGGGACTGCACATCATTTACAACCTCGTCACGCAAAAACTAAATGGCACAATTTGCTGTGAAAGTCAAGTAGATAAAGGCACAAGATTTATGATTGAATTTCCCGCTAAAATTAGCAATTAGTTATTATAGCTAGTATTAATATAATTTCATTTAGGAGAACGATAAATGTCAGAAGCTAGTCAAAATCTGTTCGCTGCGGGCGACGATGAATTAATATTTGCCGAAGAAGATGAGGCGGAAGAAAAGCCGATCGCAGCCAGTTGGAAAATATTAATTGTAGATGATGAAGTAGAGATTCACAACATTACAAAACTCGCCTTAAATGATTTCACATTTGAAAATAAACTAATCACATTTATCAGCGCGTTTTCAGGCAAAGAAGCGAAAGAAATCATTAAAGCGAATACCGACATAGCATTAATTTTACTCGATGTAGTGATGGAAACAGAAGAGGCAGGCTTGGAAGTAGTAAAATACATTCGTGATATTTTAGATAATAAAGTAGTGCGGATTATTTTGCGCACCGGACAGCCGGGACAAGTGCCAGAAGATGTAGTAATTGTCAGCTACGATATTAACGATTATAAAACTAAAACTGAGCTGACAAATAAAAAGTTATTTACCACTGTAGTAACCGCACTGAGAGCATTTCGTGCCCTGACTCAAATCGAAGCCAGTAAAAGCGAACTAGAAAAAATTGCCGCAGCTTCTGCCCGCTTTGTCCCCCGCGAATTTTTAAGATTCCTCAAAATTGAAAGCATTGTTGATGCGAGATTGGGAGACTCTGTACAAGCAGAAATGACGATTATGTTTGCGGACATTCGCTCATTTACAAGTTTGTCAGAAACAATGTCTCCCCAAGAAAATTTTGAATTTCTCAACTCTTATTTAAGCCGAGTCGGCCCAGTAATCCGCCAGTACAACGGTTTTATCGATAAATATATTGGTGACGGGATTATGGCTTTGTTTCCTAATAATGCTGAAGATGCCGTGCAAGCAGCAATTGAGATGCAGCAGCAAGTAAAAATTTACAACAAACACAGGCAAAATAGCGGCTACCAACCTATTTCGATAGGGATTGGGTTGCATACGGGAACTTTAATGTTGGGTACGATTGGCGAAGCGGAACGGATGGAAAGTACGGTGATTTCTGATGCTGTGAATTTAGCCTCGCGCGTGGAAGGATTGACAAAGCTTTACGGAGTTGGTATTGTAGCTAGCGTCCAAACTTTGTGCCGGATCGACGACCCCCAACATTACAAGTGCCGGTTTCTCGATCGCGTTCAAGTAAAAGGAAAACAAACGCCTGTTGCTGTATTTGAAATTTACGACGGCGACTCGGATACCATGATCGAACTAAAAGTACAAACCCAAACTTATTTTGAACAGGGAATTTTTTTTCATTACCAGCAGCAATTCGCGCAAGCAAGGCAAATGTTTCTGCGCGTATTGCAAGTCAACAAGTATGATAAGGCTGCATCTTTTTATGCAGAACGCTGCGATATGTTGATGAAGAATGCAGTGATTATGACTCTGGAAGGGATAGAGATATAGGGAATGGGGAATGGGGAATTGGGAATTGGAAATTGGGCATCATTTATTATCACGAACCAATAACCAATAACCAATAACAAGTAACCAATAACTTAGTTTATGCGCTTAAAATCCCTTGATGTTTTTCGCGGAATTGCGATCGCCTCGATGATTCTAGTCAACAACCCCGGTAGTTGGAAACAGGTTTATCCGCCACTAGAACACGCAGAATGGCATGGCTGCACCCCGACTGATTTAGTTTTTCCCTTTTTCCTGTTCATCGTTGGCTGCGCGATGTCTTTCTCGCTGTCAAAATATACCGAAACTACTACAAAAATAGAAACAAATATCTACTGGAGAATTGCTAGGCGCGCCGCCATTCTATTTATATTAGGATTCCTGCTAAATACATCCTCGATCGCCCTTGACGTACTTCTCAACAGCGCCCCGGTCGAAAACTTCGGTAAAATCCGCATTATGGGGGTATTGCAGCGGATTGGGTTAGCGTATGCAATTAGTGCGATCGCCATTCTCAACCTTTCCCCCCGCAATCAAAAACTGCTCGCGGTTGCTGTATTATTCGGCTATTGGGCTGCGTTAACCGTATTTGCTGTAGGGGGGTACAGCACAAGCGCGCTCACGCCGGAGGGCAATTTTGGGGGATATGTCGATCGGCTAATTCTAGGCAGCCAGCACCTCTACAAAGGCGGCTCCTTCGACCCCGAAGGACTTTTCAGCACCTTACCCGCAGTTGTCACAGTCCTCATCGGCTACTTTACAGGAGAATGGCTGCGCGTCCAGCAAATCAAAACTCGCACCAGTATCAACTTAGCAATCTGCGGACTCAGTTGCGTGGTCATCGGCAGTTTGTGGGGATTTTCCTTTCCAATCAACAAACAACTTTGGACAAGTTCCTATGTCGTTTTTACCGCAGGTTGGGCTTTGCTATTACTAGCAGTTTGCTACGAAACCATAGAAGTGCGAGGTTGGAAATGGGGACGACCGTTTGAAATCATGGGATTGAATGCGATTTTCCTATTTGTTGCTTCCGGGATTGTGGCCAGAATTCTGTTAAAAACTCATATTGGTAGTGGCAAAACTGCTCCAAGTACCTATACTTGGATTTATGAAAACTGGTTTTTGCCGTGGGCTGGGGCGCTGAACGGTTCTCTGGCATTTGCTTTGACTACGGTGTTATTTTGGTGGTTAATTTTGTATGGAATGTATCGCCGTGGTTGGGAGATTAAAATTTGAATTGGCGACTGTTTAACAAGTAGGATGGTTGGCAAGTAATGAAAAACCAAACTTGACATTCAAAAGCTGTTTACATTATGATATGCTTATTTACGAATAAATCTTGATATCAGTTCGCGGTTGTTATCTAGCAATCCTAAATCATTTGCGTAATTATTGTAGGAGCAATCCCCCCGTGGTTGCCCCTATAGATATGGGGTAGGCACGGGGGCACTACCCCTACAAATTTATCTGAATCATTTAGGATTGTTATAGCAGGGTTTGCAATCGGAGAAGGTCAGCTAATAATACAAATTAATCGGCTACCTTCAAAAAATAAGTCACGATCGTTGACAATAGCAGGTTTAGGAGAGCGCGAATCTCTGCTGTGTTCAGGGTGTAGAATTTGTTAATCTTTTTGAAGTTTGTCGCCAATTATACCCTTAGTCTCCATATTCTTAATTATGCCTACTTTTGTTGAAAATGTTGCCAGTTTTTTACCGATTCGTGTCTTAAATTGTTTTGCTGCGGACTCTACTCCTCTTGCTTCTCCGGTCAGTGGATCTTTTGAAGCAGCGGTGTTGTTTGTAGATATTTCTGGTTTTACTGCTCTTACTGAACGTCTTGCTCAAAAAGGTGCCATTGGAGTTGAAGAATTAACGACTCATTTAAATGCTTATTTTGGTCAATTAATTGAATTAATAATCGCACACAAAGGGGATATTTTCAAATTTGCTGGAGATGCTATGTTGGCGATTTGGCCAGCGGAAAGTATGTCTTTAGATCTAGCGACTTATTGTGCGGCGCAATGTGCTTTGGCGATTTTAAATGATTTGGGTAAATATCAAGCTGCAAATACTGAGTTGCGATTGCATATGGGTATTGGGGCGGGTAAGTTACAAGAGTTTTACATCGGTGGACTGAATGGTCGATGGGAGTATCTTGTCGCGGGGGAACCTATTGCTCAAGTGGGGCTTGCAGAAACGGCTGCGGGTATAGGTGAAGTTTGTTTGTCGCTGACGGCTTGGGAGTTGATTAAAGACCAGTTTGTGGGAACATTATTAGCTTCAAACGTGGTGCGTTTGGAGGGATTTAATCTTTTAACTTCTGTGGCGGATCGAAGGTTGTTAAATATAGGTGAATCGCCTCCGATCGCGATTTATGATGAGATGCAAGAACGACTGGAAAGATATGTAAGTGTGGGAGTTGTGGAGCGTTTAAAAGTCGGTCAAACTAATTGGTTAGGGGATTTGCGGCGAGTCAGTGTGATGTTTTTGAATTTGCCGGGGATGGATTATGACACCGATGGAGTTTTAGATTTTATTTCAACTATAATTAATTCCATTCAAAATATTTTGCAAGTTTATGAGGGGACATTAAATAAGTTTTTGGTGGATGATAAAGGTAGTACATTGGTGATTGGTTTTGGTTTGCCACCGTTTTCCCACGAGGATGATTCAGTGCGTTGTGCGATCGCGGGAATGGCGTTGTTGGAAAACTTAAGAAGTTTAGGATTGCAACCGAAGATCGGGATCGCGACCGGTACTTGTTATAGCGGTGTAATTGGCAGCCAGCAACGTCGAGAATATACGATTATCGGGGCGGTGGTGAATTTAGCGGCGCGATTGATGCAGGCGGCGCAGGACGGAATTTTGTGCGATGAGCGGACGTTTGAGTTAGCAAAAACAAGAATACAATTTGAATCGTTAACTCCGATCAAACTTAAAGGCATCAAAGATGCCGTTCAGGTATTTTATCCTCTTAGGGAGGTGCGTCAAGATTTGCCTTGGTGGATGGTAGGAAAAACCGAAAAGTCGATTGTGGGGCGGGAAAAAGAACGGTTATTGTTAGGGCATAAATTAGAGCAGGTGAAACTGGGTGTTTCTGGGGTGGTTGTGATTTGTGGGGAGGCGGGAATTGGCAAGTCTTGTTTGATAGAAAATTTGCTTTTGCAGGCGCAAGAATTGGGGGTAGGAAGTTTGGTTGGTGCGGGAAATGCGATCGCTCGCTCAAAGCCTTATCATGCTTGGAATGCGGTGTTTAGTCACTTGTGGGATTTGTCTTTTTTAACTGATTTAGAGGCGAAAAAATCTCAGATATTAGATTTATTGGAGGATGAACCGCAATGGTTGGAAAAAGCGGCGCTTTTAAATGAGGTTTTGGGCTTAGATTTGCCGGATACGGAGGTGTCGGCTGCGTTGGTGGGCCAGCAACGGGCGGAAGCGACACGGGATTTATTGGTGCAATTGTTGCAGGATTCGGTGAATCGCTCTCCTAAGTTGTTGGTTTTGGAGGATGCTCATTGGTTAGATTCGTCAAGTTGGGCGCTGGTTTTGGCGGTGGCGCAGAAGGTGAAACCGTTGTTATTGGCGATCGGGAGAAGGCCGATGGGTGAGCAGGTGCCGGAGGAATACGATCGAATGCTGAGGATAGAAGGGGTAGAACAGTTGCATTTGGAAGCAATGCCGGCTACAGATACTTTAGATTTGCTTTGTCGGCGTTTGGGGGTAAAGAGTTTACCTGACTCGATGGCGGAGTTGATTGAGAAAAAGGCGGAGGGAAATCCGTTTTTTAGTGAGGAATTGGCTTATGGTTTGCGCGAGGCGGGGGTGATAGAAATTCAGAACGGGGAGTGTCGAATTGCTGCGGGGGTTGGTAATTTGAATGAGCTAAATTTTCCGGCTACGGTGCAGGCGGTGATTGCTTCGCGGATCGATCGGCTTTCTCCTAGGGAACAGCTTACATTGAAAGTGGCGAGTGCGATCGGCAGGTCTTTTGGATTTCGGCTGTTGCAAGATATTCATCCGATCGAGGAGGATAAACCTGAGTTGCCTAATTATTTGATGAAATTAGAGCGGTTCGATCTTACCCCGATGGAGACGCCGGAGCCAGATTTGAGGTATATGTTTAAGCATATTATTACTCAGGAAGTGGCCTATGGTTTGATGTTGCATTCCCAGCGCCGACAAATTCATGAAAGTTTGGCGTTGTGGTATGAAAGAAGTTATGAGGAGTTGTCGGGGTTTTATGCGATTTTGGCGCATCATTGGAGTCAGACCCTGGTTGCAGAAAAAGCAATTTTTTATTTAGAAAAAGCGGGGGAGCAGGCAGTGCGATCGCACGCTTTGCGGGAGGCTGTGCAGTTTTTTTCCGAGGCGTTGGAGTGGTTGGAAACTTTGCCGGATACGGTGGAGAGAAAAGAGCAAGAGTTGCGTTTGCAAATTGCTTTGGGCGCGCCGTTAATGGCGATCAAAGGTTATGGTGCAGTTGAAGTGAAAAAAACCTACGATCGAGCCAGAGAACTTGGTCAAGAAGTTGGACAAGTATCACAACTATTTTTTATTTTAAATGGTTTGGCTTTGTCTTGTTTTAGTCAATCGGATTTTTCAGCTTCTGTGGAATTTTGTAAGCAATTTGAAGCTTTAGTTCAAAGTACGCAAGAGCAGCGAATGTTTCCCATAGTTGGTCATTCATACGCTTGTAATTTATTCCATTTGGGTGAATTTAATCAAGCGCGAAATTATACAGAGTTGGCAATAGAAACTTATTTGCCAGAAAACCATGAGTTTTATATCGCGAACTACGGGCAAGATCCAGCAATGGCTTGTTTCTTGTTTGACTGTCTAGCTAACTGGTTGTTGGGTTATCCAGATGTTGCTATCCAGCGGAGTGAAGAAATGCTTGCCCTAGCGCAAAAATTATCGCATCCGTTTAGCTTGGCTTATGCTTTTAACTGTAAGGCTTGGTTTGCTTTATACAGTAAACAAGTGACAAAGGCTTTACAAGCAGCCGATGCTTTAATGGCTGTGGCGGTTGAAAATGAGTTTCCTTTTTTTATCATGCTATCGAATTTGATTCGGGCTTGGGTTGCAATCCAACTCGATCAGCCCGAACAAGCAATTAATCAAATTGAAGAAACTTTAAAAATGTGGAAGTCCGTCGGAGCCGTTTTAGCGAGGCACTGTCATTTAACGTTCCTGGCAGAAGGCTATGCTAAAGCCGGAAAACCGACAGTGGCTTTAGAAATTTTGGCTAAGTGCGTTGATGAAATAGAACGGACAAAAGAGTGTTTTTGGGAATCAGAAGTTTATCGTTTGAAGGGTAAATTTTTATTAGATTTAAACAAAGTAGAAGAGGCGGAAGAAAATTATTTGAAAAGTCTCGATGTGGCGCGCCGACAACAGGCGAAATCTTTAGAATTACGTTCTACTGTTTCTTTGTGCCACTTGTGGCAACAGCAAGGGAAAACTCTTGAAGCCAAAGCATTGCTGAGTGAGATATATAGCTGGTTTACCCAGGGGTTTGATATGCCAGATTTAATCGCGGCGCAACAATTGCTTGGGGAACTTTCTTAAAAAATTTGGAAGAACAAGCTGGAGGTGACTTTTTGGCATTTAAAATAAAAACGATCAATGGGCTATAGATCAAGGGCTGTCATTTTTAGCGATTAAACAAAAAAAGCTGTTATGAATCCAAAAATAGAAGCGGTTTCAGGGTTGTTTCCTCGATCAGTTTTATCAGCAAGTCGAGCGGAATTTGGAGACGACCGCGAGACGCAAAAAGCGAAATAACCTGCGCTAAAATTGCTGGTGAAAGACGAGGGAAAAATTCCTGAAGATTTGCAGGGTCATGTCTTTATTATCGGACCGGTGGGATCGGTAAATTCTCCCAGTCAGCCTGGGACAGAAATTGTTTTTCCTGCCAGTGATGGCTCAACGGCTCTTTATAATGGCGATGGCATGGTTTATCGCTTAGATTTTAACGATATTGCTGGGGGAGTGAAGTTTTCTTCTGCGTTGATGAAAACTTCCTGTTATTATGCTGATATCGCCACGTTTAGCCAAAAAAGATTAAAGTTTTATAATTTGGGAATTTTACGTTTTTCTGAAAAATTGGGAGCGAGAAATCAGCTTAATACTGCTTTTTTACCGATGAAGTTTTCTGAGGAGGAAGGCTATCGTTTGCTGGCAACCTGGGATATAGGTCGGCCTTACGAAATTGACCCTGAAACCCTGGAAGTTATCACGCCTGTGGGGAGTAATTCGGAGTGGCGTGCGATGAATCCTTTAATGGCAGATTTGCCGTTTCAACCGCCATTTCCTTTTCCTCTAGTTCAAGGTTCAGCCCATCCTTGTTTTGATTTTCACACAAAAGAAATGTTTACGGTCAACACGGGTAGGTCTTTAACGACATTTCTCTCACAATTACGACCGGTAATTTATGGCGTATTGGATGCGATAAGTTGGATAAAACCTCACCCTCCTGAAGATATCATTATCCAGCAACCAAGAGAAGCAGAAGAAGAGAAACAAGCAGCCTCCGAAAACATTTTTGATAAAATTAGCGGTTTGTTCAAAAATTTAATTTTTGCCATCTACAATTTGTTCCAAGCGTTCAATCCGTTTAGCAATTTCACCTACTTAGTGCGCTGGGATGGTAAAGGAAATCTTCAAAGATGGCAACTGTTACAAGCTAATGGCTGTCCGGTAAAAATTGAGCAAAGTTTACACCAATTTGCAATAACAGAAGATTATATTATCCTGATAGATACGGCTTTTAAAATGCTGATAGAAGAAATATTGCCGGCGAGGTCAGGCAAAAAATATAAAAGTGTCGAGAAATTTTTAAGAAATTTAATAGACCGGCAACAATTAGCAGACAATCGCGTTTATATTATTCGTCGAGATGCGCTAAAACCAGACAAGAAAAAAGTTCGGGTGCAAAAAGCGATAATTCCTCGCGGTACAAATCATTTTATCGCGGATTACAAAAATCCCAACCAAGAAATTACTCTTCACATGGCAAATATGGGTACTTGGGATGCGGCGGAGTGGATTCGAGATATTGATGAATCAGTCTGGACATCGAGCGAAATTGACAATTTAGAAAAACTTTATGGGGTGATTATGGGCCCAACGGATATAAGCCGACTTGGATGTCATATCGTTAATGGAGAAACCGGCGAATTAATTCGCTCGGATTTGACGGCTTTATATGAGGATTGTAGTCCAAATAAATCTGAGGAAGGACAAGAGTTTAAAAAAGAGGACAATACTTATTCTCAGTATACTTGGGGGCCCGCATTATTTACTTGTGCGGATACGTCAAAACCTTTACAAGATATTTATTGGAGTTGTTTGGGATGTTGGCCCGAGTTACTCACAAAACATGGTTTGGAACTGTACAAGAACTATAAATATCGAGATGTAACAGAAGATGAAGTTATTAACCTAACAAAAGAGGGAATTCAATCAAACTTACTTCGCTTGCATATTAAGCCATTAACCAGTGTTAGCGAGTCGGAAGGCCGTTTAGAAATTCAAGATGTCTATCAGTTTCCGAGTAATTCATTTGGGACTTCACCGCAATTTGTGCCCCGTGCTGACGGGACTGGAGACTCAACGGATGGTTATCTTGTTTGTGTGGTGTATCACGGCACTGATGAGGAAACAGATAATGGTAATGAAATTTGGATTTTTGATGCGGCAAATCTGAAACAGGGGCCAGTTTGTCAGCTATGGCATCCACAACTTAAACTCGGTTTTACTGTACATACAACTTGGTTGCCAAAAATTGCTAAACGCACAGCAACTTACAATATTCCTGTGGAGGAAGATTATAAAGATTTAGTTGCACAGCAGCCGGCCGAAATTCAAGAGTTATTTAAGAAGGAAATTTACCCGCATTTTAAATCGAAAAACCCCTGAGTGTGAAGGGCGATAATGACAGAAGAAAAAATCATATCGTTGACAGTTGCATCGTCAGGTGATTTAACCTTTCTAGAATACTCTTGACACAGAGTCCGAGAATAGAGATATGAATACAGGAAGATGCTACCGGATTTGATATTATTCAAAAATCGGCTAGGATAGAGATATTAAAAATAGGTAAGCTACTATGATCTCCACACTACCTATCATTCATAGCGACCCCGACATTCTAGGGGGAACTCCTGTTTTTATGGGTACTCGCGTGCCGATGAAGACCCTACTTGATTATCTCGAAGCTGGTGATTCGCTCAATGAGTTTCTAGACCATTTCCCTAGCGTCAGACGTGAGCAAGCGATTTCAGTTCTCGAATTGGCAAAGGAAATGCTGACTGCTTATGCGACTCCTGCTTGATGAGTGTGTCCCGCGACCTCTAAAAGGTGAACTCACAGACTTTGAGGTGCGAACTGTCGTAGAGATGGGATGGGCTGGTAAAAAGAATGGTGAATTATTGAAACTCATGATGCAGGAGAGTTTCACCATTTTGCTGACTGCGGATCAGAATTTACGTTATCAGCAAAATTTGCAGCAGGCTGGAGTTGCAGTCATTGTGATGGTCGCGCCCAGCAATCGTCTTGCCGATTTGCTTCCACTAATACCCAGCGTTTGTAGTGCGCTGATTAGAATCGCTTCCGGCGAAGCGATCGAAGTCCAATAATACCTGAATCCAGGCCAAATTAAGGATTTTGCCGATAAAAGCCGATCGCCCGCCAGGAATCCGTAACTACAAATAAGCCCCACCCGCTAAAATTAAAAAATAGAGACGTAAAAATAGGCAGGCCCGGTCAATGATCCCAACAGTTATAGAACAATCCGGTCGCGGTGAACGCGCCTTTGACATTTACTCGCGACTCTTGCGCGATCGCATCGTCTTCTTGGGCCAACAGGTTGACTCCGACTTAGCCAACCTGATCGTTGCCCAATTGCTATTTTTAGATGCAGAAGACCCCGAGAAAGATATTTACCTCTATATCAACTCCCCGGGGGGTTCGGTAACGGCAGGTATGGGCATTTTTGACACGATGAACCACATCCGCCCGGACATTTGCACTATTTGTCTCGGTTTGGCCGCTAGCATGGGCGCTTTTCTGTTGAGTGCCGGCGCTAAAGGCAAGCGGATGAGTTTGCCTCACTCCCGGATTATGATCCACCAACCTTTGGGCGGAGCTCAAGGACAAGCCACCGATATTGAAATTCAGGCCAAGGAGATTTTGTACCACAAACGCCGCCTGAACGGATTTTTGGCAGATCATACCGGTCAGCCGCTATCGCGCATTGAAGAAGATACCGAACGGGATTTCTTCATGTCGGCTGAAGAAGCAAAGGATTACGGATTAGTGGATCAAGTGATCGATCGCCGTCCTTCTGCTAGTCGCCCGATCGCCGCAGTCGTCGCCTAAATTAACAGTTAAAAATCAAAAATGGGGAAATATTCTTCATTTTTGATTCTTAACTATTTGATTATGCTTTATAGCCCGCGCAACCGCCGAATCAGACGCTAATCAGGACTTGCATTCCTTACTACAAACAGATTAAATAGGTTTGTAGTGAGGAATGCAAGTCCTCAGACTTTTATGATGACTTGTATTCCTTACTACAAACCTATTTTACTGCTGTTGTTCCAGAGGACATGATATCTACTGATTGAATTCTGCCTTATGGCAAAGATTCAAGATATTGGAGATGGCAAAGATTCGAGATATTGCAGAAAGTCAAACAATTGTTCTTGCTTTAAGAAATGCCGCGCTTCTTGACCGTAACCTTGTTTGAGATAATCTTTTCCTTGGCTTGGAGTCCAGCCCAACCGCTTGATTTCCTCCGTGGTTCTGCTGTAGATTTCCAGATATTCTAGGAAGTCTACCAACTGTTCGTTAGAAAGCTCTCTCTGGGACGACACGCCGTAGTTGTGTTTGAGACAGTCGCTTTCTTGAGTTTTTTTCCATTTCAAGCGCATCAGGATGGCGTCTATTTGGGCGATCGTATCAGAAGCATCCTCGATCGAATCGCTGGGAATTCCCATTGCGATCGGTTGCAATTCTCTGACTTCGGCTGCACCTTGCGACAGTTCGCGATCGCTAAGACTCGGCACTTCCAGTTCTGGAAGCGGTTCGCCGTAGCTGGAAGAAAGCCAAGCATCCGAATCTAATTGTTTGGGTGAAAATCCAGCATCCACCCGATCGACCGTTGGCGGCAGTGGCTCCGGTACAGGTGCGATCGGCTCTTCATTGAATTTCGATTCACTATTGACAAAATTGCTTTGATGTGGTATCGCAATTTTGTCGGCAACAGGCATTTCTAAAACAGGAAGAGGAGCAAGAGCCGGCACAGCAGCAACCGGAGCCGGAACCGCAACAGGCTCGATCGCCGGAGCCGGAATCGGAACAGCAGCAGCAACCGGAGCCGGAACCGGAACAGGCTCGATCGGAGCCGGAATCGGCGCAGCAAATGCGAGGAGGGCGAGCGATCGCAACCGGGCGCGGTCTTCAGCATCTTCAACAGACTCAGCAGCCGACATACCAGTAGCGAGAGTTTTGCCGTCAACCTGCACCAGACAGCGAACCACAAACTTACTGTGATGAATAGTCAGCAACTCACAGATTAACTGTCCAGTTGGATAAAGGGCGCGAAATTGAGCAAGCATAGTTTTGTGACCCCGAAACCTGAAGGGGCTTATCGCTTAAGTTTAGTACACAAACAGGCATTTGTTGCTTGATTCTTCAACATTTGCTGAAAAACGGCAGGGCGATCGTGCAACAGAAAGCGAGTCGTTGCTGTCTCGGACTCCAGAGCCGGAAAATTCAAAAAATTACCCTTCGTCACGCTTGGCTCAAAAGCATTCGAGAGAAAACAATTTTCTGAAAGCACATATTCGACATACAATAAATGAAAGGTGAATCATCCGCGCCACCTTTCACGCCACTCAACCCTATCCCACATCCGGCTGTTTAAGCCTCCAAGCACCGGGCGTCATTTCTACCTATAGGAGATGACAAAGCAACTAGGCAAAAGTAGTAAAAGTCTCCGGTGCGTGTGTACCTTGCACTTTCTACACCATAGATTGCTCCCGACCCGCTCGTTGCACCTCTGTCCGCAAGGGCATAGCGCTTGCAAAAAATAGGGGCATAGCAGCGGCGAGCTACCAGCAATGCAGGCCGATCGCCGGTCAATTCTTTGGCTTTAGTAAAAGGCAAGAGGCACTTCAACAGGAAGCAAAAAGCAGGAAAAAGGCAGAAGGAAAAAGACAGGAGGCCCAAATGCAAATTTTCTCTCTCTCGATCTTTCCATCTCCCGATCTCCGACTAAACTGATCGCTTTCAGCATCGAGGCATCTTTTAAGAACTGACAGGGGCTTTCTAATTCGCGAAAAGCGCTCCGTGCCGATCGCCAAAAGCAAAGAAACCACCGCTAAAAAATTGTATTGGGGAATAGGGTGCGGGATATTTGTCTGTACCGTTATCTGTCAATTGCAGACAGACAGCAGACAATTAGTTGCCAGTGTCGGGAAAAAATTTGCTCTCAATCCCTGTGTTCGATCGTACTGACTGTGCTCGCGTTTCCACCTACTAACCCGCGAATTTGGAAAGGAAGCAGACACAGTGATGGCCTGAGAGGGTGCGGCTGATTTCGCCAAAATTAGACTAATTGCTGGAAAAAAGAGGATCAATCGCTACATGGAATTTTCTATCGCTGCACTGCTGGCAAATTTTACAGAAGACAAATTAGTGGCTCCCAAAGCATTAGAGAAAAAACTCGATTGCAACGACGCCACCAGTCAACTCAAACTTCAAATTGCATTAGAAGCTCTAGAGAAAATTGGCATATTAGTTAAAGACAAAGGCCGCTACCGCCGAGTAGCTGAAGAGGACGTAGTTGAAGCAAAACTGCGCTGTTCGAGCAAAGGATTTTGCTTTGCAATTCAAGACGCTGAAGGCTCAGAAGACGTTTATGTGCGAGAAAGTCACCTCTCGACAGCTTGGAATGGCGATCGAGTCCTAGTCAAAATTATCAAAGAAGGTAGCCGCCGTCGATCGCCCGAAGGCGAAGTGATGCTCATCCTCGAACGCGCTAACCCTTCGGTACTCGCGCGAGTCAAGCAAACCGCCACCCCCACCGGCCGCGTCAGCTACAGAGCAATTCCCTTGGACGATCGCCTGTTGTTTGAACTAGACTTGCTAGCAAATGGCACTAATCTCCAAGAGGCGATCGACCACCTAGTCCACGTCGAAGTCAAACGCTACCCCCTCGGCACCCACCGCCCAGTCGGCAAAGTAGTACAGGTACTAGGTTCCGACGCCGAAGCCGCAGACGACCTCGACATCGTATGCTGCAAACACGACTTGCCGCGCTCCTTCCCCGTCGCCGTCATCAAAGCAGCCGAAAACTTGCCCAGCAAACTCAAAAAAACCGACATCAAAAAACGGTTAGATTTGCGTAACATCCTGACAGTCACCTTTAGCAAAAACGAACCGGGTGAAACCAACAGCGAAAACGAGCTGCCTCAAGCTGAAGAGGAAATTTTATCCGAGGGCGACGAAAACGAGTTCGACCCGACCTCATTCCTCTCCGATCCGCCAGTGGAACACGCTTTGTCGATCGAAACCCTAAAATCCGGCGGTTGGCAAGTCGGAATCCACATCACCGATGCCGCCGAGTACGTGCAGCCAGAAACCCCGATCGACCGCGAAGCCCGCAAACGAGGAACCTGCGCCCATCTGGGAGAAAAAATCATCGCCGTACTCCCAGAACTCCTGAACGATCGCTGCTCCCTGCTGCTAGACACCGAACGGCTGGCATTTAGCATACTGCTAACCCTAGACGAATCAGGAGAACTGGTTGAATACGAAATTCAAACCAGCGTCATTCACATTGACTATCAGCTCAGCTATCCCGATGCTCAAGCAATTCTCGAACCAGGCTCCGATGCCGAAGATCGCGCTTTGTCCTCCGCCCTCCGTCCTTTCCTAGATCAAATATTAGCCGCCTCACAGGCTGCCAGACAGACGAGGCTCAAGCGAGGAGCTTTTGAACTAAATTTGCCTGACGCTAACTCTCACTTCGACGACGAAGGCGAATTAGGAGCATTTGCAACGGCTCCCGCCACCCAGTCGGCTGTCTCCGAGTTAGTTGTACTTGCCAACCAAGCTGTCGCCACCCACCTACAAGCCTTGGGTGTCCCTGGAATTTACCGCGTCCAGCCGATGCCAGACCCAGCAGACATTCAAGAGTTCATCAAACTCTCCAACAACCTCGGAGGCGAACTGTATCTCGAAAGCGAAGAAGAAGTTCTGCCCTTTGACTTTCAACGATTTACCCAGCAGTTTGCCGGATTGAAGTCAGAGAGAGTTCTCACCTACCTGCTCGAAGACACGATGAAGCCCGCTGTTTACAGCACAACTCCCAAGCCACACTTCGGTTTAGCGCTGTCAGAGGGTTACACGCGGTGCACTTCGCCGCTTTCCCGCTACGCCGATTTGCTGGTGCTGCGGGTATTGCAAGCGGTGTTCGAGCAAGGCCGCAGCAGCCGCACCACCCGGGCTAAGGAAAAAGTTGACTTGCATCATTCCTCTTGTCACGGTCAAATTACTTGGAATGTTCTCCCACCAGATTTGCACCACGAATTTGAGACAGAGTTTGCATCGGCGGTGGTACATCTGACGGAACGCGAAAGGGTTGCTGAAGATGCCGAAAGCGATTTGCAGGGATTGAAGAAAACCGGATTGATGAAAGAGCGGACTGGTCAAACTTTCCAGGGTTTGATTACAGGTGTTCAGTCTTACGGTTTCTTTGTGGAAATTGAGGTGCGGCCGCCGGAGAGCGAAATCCTGCGAGTTGAAGGGTTGGTGCACGTTTCTTCGCTGAAGGATGATTGGTACGAATATCGATCGCGCCAGCAAACTCTTGTCGGCCGCAAAAACCGCAATCAGTACCGTTTGGGCGATCGGGTGGAAGTTCAAGTTAAGAGCGTTGACTATTACCGCCAGCAAATTGATTTAGTTGCAGTTGGTGGCGGTAGCCAAGCTTTTGATGATGATGAATAGTCATTAGTCAGTTGTTATTTGTTATTTGTTATTTGTTGTTAGTTATTAGTTGTTTGTGGGTTTTCATGGGCTGCAAATAACCAGCAATGATAACCAGTAACAAATAACCAGCAATGAATAACCAGTAACAAATAACCAGTAACAAATAACTAATGACCAATAACTATCCCCTAATCCTAGGAGTTACCGGAGCATCAGGACTGATTTACGCGGTGCGAAGTTTAAAATATCTGTTGGAGGCCGATCGGGCTGTGGAACTGGTAGCATCGAAATCTACCTACATGGTTTGGCAAAGCGAACAGAACATCCGAATGCCCGCAGAACCGACTCTGCAAGAAGAATTCTGGCGAGAACAAGCAGGAGTCCCCACTATGGGCAAACTTCGGTGTCATCCGTGGCAAGATGTTGGTGCTAATATTGCTAGCGGCTCCTTTCGCACCCAAGGGATGATGATTATTCCCTGTAGCATGAGTACACTAGGCAAATTAGCCGCTGGGTTGAGTTCGGATTTGCTCGAAAGAGCGGCCGACGTTCAGCTTAAGGAAGGCAGAAAATTGGTACTTGTACCTAGAGAAACGCCTTTTAGCTTGATTCACCTGCGAAATTTGACGACCTTGGCGGAAGCTGGAGCTAGAATTGTGCCAGCGATTCCGGCTTGGTATCACAATCCCCAAACTATTGAAGATTTAGTAGACTTTGTGGTGGCTCGCGCTTTAGACCAGTTGGGGATTGATTGCGTTCCTCTCAAACGCTGGAAGGAAGATGAAGTCAGTTGACAGTTGACAGTTGACAGTTGACAGTTGGTAGTCGTTATTGGTTATTTGTTCTTGATTATTTGTTAGTTCCGATTCCCGATTCCCGATTCCCGATTCCCGATTCCCGATTCCCGATTCCCGATTCCCAATATTATTGATATGCGTGCTGTATTTTTGCTAGTGATTGTGGTAGGGCTAACTATTTTTGTCCTGCAAAATGTGGAACCGGCATTATCGCTGGTATTTTTGGGAGTTCGATCGCCTGCTTTGCCTTTATCTATCTGGATTTTACTCAGCATGGCGACGGGAGTTGTCACGTCTTTGTTGATTTCTGGTTTACTCGGTTTTTCAAATTACCTATCTCAACCGCGAGGTCGCACCGATCGCAACAGTGGCGGCCGCAATACTTTCGCAGAGGACAACAGGACACCTTACGCAGCATCTCCCCCTCCTAGAAAACAGGAAATTGACCCCAATCGCGATCGAGAAAATAGCCAAACTCAGGGTGCGACTTCTTACCGAACTGAGTACGGGACACCGACGGGTTACAGTGCCCGAACTTTCCAGCAAGAAACTCCGAACCCTGCTGAAGCGAAGGATTTCGCTCAATCGGCGACTTATGCAGCGCCAGACGATGAGGACGATTGGGTTTCTGATGGCTCAAAATCCGGCTCTGTTGGCAGCGATGATGATTGGGGGGACGATCGCGATTTGCCCGCCGGGCCTCCGGTAAATGACGTTGCAGGGGCAAATCCAAGGGATTACGAAGCTAACCAGGAACCGAAAAGCAAGTCTTGGGCTGGCTCGGTATACTCTTACGGCTATCGAGATCCAAACCAGTCCGGGGTGGGTCAAACAGAGTCTGTTTACGATGCGGAGTATCGGGTGCTGGTTCCCCCGATGATCGATCCGATACCTAAGCCCGATCCCGCCCAAGCACCGAAAAATCCTAGTGTAGAAACAGAGGACGATTGGGGATTGGATCAAGATGATGTATTTGATGAGGACGATCGCCCCAGCGGGCCGATTGACCTAAAAAAATAGCAAAATACCGGAGGATTTGGCAGTGGATTGGTTGAGGGGAGTGAATATCTATCTCGTCGGGATGATGGGTGCGGGAAAAACAACGGTGGGGCGGATTTTGGCAAGGGAGTTAAAATACCGTTTTTTTGATACTGATGAACTGATTGTTCGAGTTGCGAATCAGTCAATTGCTGAGATTTTCGAGCGAGAAGGGGAAGAGGCATTTCGGAAACTAGAAACTAAAGTCCTTGGCGAATTGTGTGCTTATCAAAATTCGGTTGTTGCTACGGGTGGCGGTATTGTTACCCGATCGAGCAATTGGAGTTACTTACACTACGGTATCGTGGTTTGGCTGGATGTGCCTGTCGATCGACTGTACGATCGACTGCGGGAAGACACCGCTCGACCCCTACTGCGGGAGGGCGACCTCAAATCTAAGCTACAAAGCCTTTTGAACGAGCGAGAGCGTTTCTACGCTCAAGCAGATGTCCGAGTTTGCATTCCGGGAGACGAAAGGGCTCAAGAAGTTGCGCGTCGGGCGATCGAGGAAATCCAAAAAGCGATCGAGTCCAAAACCTCACAGGATATCACCAATTGATACTCTCAGAAACCGAGTTTCTGGGAAACTAACCGATTTCTAACAACTTTTGATATGAGTTCCCAAAAACAATGCAACTCTAAGCAACCTCCAAACCTTCATCTCATCAGTTATTCCCATATTCCGTAATCGAATATCAAAAATCGAAAATCATTTAACTTCCGTAAAAATACAGATTTCTGGATGAGTGTATCCGTTTAACCACTAAATGTTTAGGAATCAACCGGGTTTAAATAGATGTAGCGTGTAAGTTTTATGTAAGGATTCAGGTCTAAAAACTTGCAGCTCCAACGCTTGTCTAGCAAGGGTTTTAGGGCAAAATAAGGGTTTTTGTCTTTCGTGGTTGATTGTCAATAAACAACGAAAAATGACAGTTTTTGGTGGTTTATTGAGAATAGAGATTGATTTAGTATCAAGCTCCATATCTAAAGTCTTTGCCCAGCAAGGAGTTCAGTGACCTGAATCCTTACAGTTTTATGAGGTGTGAGGATGTGGTGGTGAGGAGATTTTGTCCAAAAACTAATGGCAGACTCGTCTGATGCGTAAAAGTCCGCTATTGAGTTTTCTCTAAAAATAAAATGGCCCCATGGCATTCCGGCTATAGGGCGCAAGGACAGTTAAACGCTTACTTAATTGTCGGAAAATTTAGCATCAATGTTACCGTCCCATGTGACGATTTTAGGATCGTCCATTCACCGATCAACTCTCCCGTATCAAAAAATGTAACCCAGCAGCGATCGAATTCAAGCTGTCCTATTCTGAAAACAATACCTCATGCAATTCTGACGAGCAGCTCCCGAAAGCTGCTTTTTTATTGCGATCGAGCTTTGGAGCACTAGACTTCTGGGGGGTGCATCTAGTGTTTTACAAATATATTCGTAGGGGCGAAGCATTTCGGCAGTAAATCTTTGGTTATTACTAATAAACTGTCTGCCGGAATGCTTCGCCTTTGTACTCATTGAAATGCACCCGTTCCCAACTAAGATAATACGATCCTACCTGTTTTTGACAAAAACTCGATCCCTCCGCCTAACAGCAAACCTGTTAAAGAAATGGTAGCTAATACCGCAAAAGACCGCCAATTGTTCCAACCAGACAATTGAATATCGAGTCTTGCCAAAGTTACGGCGGAAATCAAAAGTAAACAAGTAGCAAAAAGATGCAGCCATGCAACAACTACGACTGCGATAAAAGCCCCTAAAATAATAGAAACAAAAGCACCATAATCACTCGAAAACCACTGCATCATTAAGCTTTTTGTGTCTTTCAGTGGGAACGACAAGGTGACAGCTAATAGTAAAATAGCAAGTAGAGCTAAAAACCAAGTCAGGTGCGGGGGAACATCAAACTCAGATAATTTCCAGCCAAAGATGAAATAAGTAACAAAAAGTAAGGTTAGGGAAAGCCAAGAGTTTTTGTGCATCTGATGAAAAAATTAGTATAGTCAGGCAATAAAAGGATGACCCAAAAAAAATTGTGGGCTAGAGATTAGTAGAAATAGCTTGCACCGGACAAGTAGGAATACACTGCTCGCAGACGATACAGCGCGATCGAGCAAAAGTTAGTTTAAAGCTTTCTGGGTCAAGGGTCAAGGCTTCTGTCGGGCAAACCCCCGTACACAAGCCACAGTCAACGCAGATATCTTCATCTATGAGAATTTCGCGACTGGCTAGGGAAACGCCGATGTTTTGCGATCGCATCCAGTCGATCGCCGCTTCGAGTTGGTCGATGTCCCCCGATAACTCTAGCACCAGTTTGCCCACTTGATTCGGAGCCACCTGAGCGCGGATAATATTGGCAGCAACATTAAAATCCTTTGCCAGTCGGTAGGTAACAGGCATTTGGATCGATCGCTGCGGAAACGTCAGCGTTACCCGTTTTTTCACGCCTGTAGTCCTCAGTAATTTACAAGTAATCTTTCTTATCTTAAGTTTTATCGTACTTTAGATTTGTCAGTGGTAGTGAAGTTTCACAAATTATTTATAACAATAAACGTGCTGTTATCTCAAAATGTGGTATAATCTATCTTTGGCATTAAAAATAAAAACAACAATTAAAATCCCCATTCATTTTATGAATCCCAATTCGCCCAACTCAACTGCTACGCCTGAACCCAAAAAATCCGAAGTAAAAACAGCGATGCAGCTCAGAAACTTGTTAATTGTGTTAGCAGCGATCGCCCTTTCAGTATCGATCTTCTTCGGAGTGCGAACTCAAACGCCCTCAAGCAGTCTCACCGAAATGGCAAAAGCTTCGACGCCATTAGAAACAGCTTTGGTAAACGGCAAACCGACACTCATGGAATTTTATGCTAATTGGTGCGGTAGCTGTCAGGCAATGGCAAAAGATTTGAGCGAAATCAAGCAGAGATATGCCGAACCGCTAAATTTTGTGATGCTGAATGTGGACAATGACAAATGGCTGCCCGAAATCACGAAATATCGAGTAGATGGCATCCCGCACTTTGTTTATCTAGACAATAAAGGCAGTAGCGTTGCAGAAACAATCGGGGAAATGCCACGCAGTATTATGGAAGCTAATTTAGAAGCTTTAATTGCCGGGAAAGATTTACCCAACGCGCAATCTGCCGGTCAAGTTTCCAATTTTACTCCCCCCACAGGGCCAGTGAAAACAAGTAGTTCAGACCCGCGAGCACACGGTAGTCAAGTACAGTAGAAGAAGGCTTTAGCAACAGGCAAGATGCCTGTTCCTGATTGCGATAACTTACAGAGATTCAAAAGCCGATCGCAACTTATATCCATCTCTATTTTGCGCGATCGGCTACCTCTAAAGGAATATTCAAAAAACTTTTGTAAAAATTTATTAATCCTAATTATACTCGTAAAGTGCTGAGCGTAAATATTCGATCGCTCCCGAGAGAAAATAAAGCCTAAATCAAACTAATCCCGGCAAGTCAACCGCCAACAAATAGCGAGGAAAACTGACAAATGAGCGCCGACAAAACCGGATTCAGCATTAGCGCGATCGCCATTCGTCGCCACATCGGCACCCTGATGCTAACACTCGCGATTATCGTCGTGGGCATTTTCTACGTCACCCAACTCCCCGTTGACTTACTCCCCTCCATCACCTATCCCCGGATCAGCGTGCGCCTAGACGCCCCCGGAGTCTCCCCAGAAGTCGCAGTTGATGAAATTACCCGCCCCCTCGAACAAGGACTTTCAGCCACAGAAGGTGTCACTCAAGTCTTCTCCCGCACCCGTGAAGGACAAGTCAGCGTCGATTTATTCTTTAAAACCGGCGGAAACATTGACCAAGCCCTCAACGACGCCACAGCCTCCGTCAATCGCATTCGCAACCGACTTCCCGACACAGTTGCATCGCCCACTCTGTTTAAATTTGACCCTTCCCAACAACCGGTTTACGAATTTGCCCTGACTTCAGACTCGCTGCAAGGCGTAGATTTGCGAGTATTTGCCGATGACGAATTAGCCAGGGAAGTTAGCGTGATTCCAGGAGTAGCTGCCGTTGACGTTTCTGGCGGAGTTCAAGAAGAAATTCAAGTTAATATTGACCTGAATCGGCTGCAAAGTTTAGGTGTTAATCTTAACGACGTTTTCAATGCTTTGCGATCGCGCAATTTAGACACTTCTGGCGGCCGACTGCGCCAAGAATCTAAAGAACCGCTGACGCGCACAATCGGCCGCTTTAAAACAGCCGAAGAAATCAACAACCTGTCCTTTCAAGTATCCGGTTCTAACCCGCCAAAAAGAGTTTACCTGCGCGATTTTGCAAAAGTCAATGACGGCACGAAAGAACAGCGAGTCAAAGTTTTTCTCAATCAAAAACCAGCCGTTAAAATCAGTATCTTAAAACAGCCAGATGCCAACACGATTACGGTTGTTAACGGAGTAAAAAATCGCCTCAAAGAAATGCAGGACTCTGGCTTAATTTCGGCCGACATGAAAGTAGTTACTATTCTAGACGAATCCCGATTTATCCGCAATTCCTTAGCCGATGTCGCGAATGCGGGCATTTCCGGGGCAGTGTTGGCTGCGATCGCCGTTTTGTTCTTTTTGGGTTCCCTCAGACAAACCCTGATTATCTCTCTGACTATTCCCCTATGTACTCTAGCAGCCATTATTCTAATGCGGCTGTTCGGCTTGTCCCTCAACTTGTTTAGTCTAGGCGGTTTAGCGTTAGGAATTGGTCAGGCAATTGACACCAGCGTAGTTATTTTAGAAAACATTGTAGTCGGTTTAGACAGCAACCCAGACCTAAAAAAAGGCAGAATCAAAAATCGAAAAGAACTCACAATAGAAGAATCTATAATGCGAAGTCAAGAGGTAGAATCCTCAATGGTTGCCTCGACTGCGGCTAACTTAGTATCAGTGCTACCATTTTTGCTGATTGGCGGCTTCTTTTCCTTGCTATTTAGTGAATTAATTTTGACAATTTGCTTTGCAGTAGCAGCGTCTCTAGTAGTAGCTTTAACTGTAGTCCCGATGCTGACTTCTCGCTTGATGGGAATGTCTTATTCCAGTGGCATCAGTCAATTCGGCCCGATCAAGCATTTTAACCGTAGCTTTGAAAATGCTACCCGCGCCTACGGCTCGATGCTGTCAAAAGTGCTGGGTTTGCGGTTAATTATCATTGCACTTGCTTTTGTGGTTTTAGGCGGCGGCACTTGGGTGATGGCAGGTCAAATTCCCCAGGAAATTTTGCCGAGAGTTAATACAAGTCAAGCCCGATTATTTGCTTTGTTTCCTCCCGGTACTAACTTGGAAACCAATCAAAAAGTAGTTGCCGCCGCCGATAAACTGCTGCTCGCACAGCCAGAAACCGAGTACACTTTAACTACAGCCGGAGGCCTGCTGTTCGGCAACAATACGATCGAGAATTTGCTCAGGGGAAGTAGCACGATTACGCTAAAAAAGGGTACGAATACGATCGCCTTTACCGAAAGACTGACTGAGGAATTAAAGAAAATCGACGTTCCGAAAGGAACTCGTCTACGCCTAGTTCCAGAAGGGATTAGAGGTTTAGTGTTAACGAATTCTCCAGTTAGGGGCGGCGAAATTGATGTCATAGTTCAAGGCCCAACCGAACAAGTATTGCAGCAAGCAGGCCGTAAGATATTAAAAGAGTTAGATGAGAAGGTAAAATTAGCCCGGTTTCGGCCGGATGGAGATGCACCGCAGTCAGAAGTGCAAATTCGTCCAGACTGGGAAAGAGCTTCTTTGTACGGGCTGAGTGCCCGAGACATTGGGGAGACAGTTCAGACAGCAATTGAAGGCGCTGTTCCGACTCAATTGCAGCGGGGAAACCGCTTGGTAGATGTGCGCGTGCAGTTCGATCGCACTTCTGTCAAATCTATCGCCCAACTCGGACAAATTCCGTTATCTGGCAATAATACCATCGTCCGTTTAAGCGATGTGGCAAAAATTGCGATCGGCAAAGCGCCGGGAGAAATTCAGCGTCTTAATCAGCGGCAAGTTTTCTTAGTTGTCGGAAACTTAAATCGCGGTGCAAGTCTCGGCGATGCTGTGAAACAAGTCGATGCAGTTTTATCGCAAATGAAGTTGCCGGAAGGAGTCAGAATTGTGCCGAGTTCGGCTGCGGAAACTAACAATCAATTGCAAAATTCTCTCAAACTTTTGGGCGGGTTGGCGACTTTTTTGGTGTTTGTCGCGATGGCGGTGCAGTACAATTCTTTGGTCGATCCGCTGGTGATTTTGCTAACAGTGCCACTAGCATTGGCTGCTGGTATTTTCGGGCTGTATGTGACCAAAACTGCGATCGGGGCGACGGTGATGATTGGGGCAATTTTGCTCGTGGGAATTGTGGTAAATAACGGCATTATTATGGTAGAATTGGCGAACCAAATTCGAGAAGATGAAAAGGTCGATCGGACAACAGCAATTCTCAGAGCGGCACCTCAACGTTTGCGTCCGATTTTGATGACAACTATCACCACAGTTTTGGGTTTATTCCCCCTCGCTTTGGGGATTGGAGAGGGTTCGGAGTTTCTGCAACCTTTGGGGGTTGTCGTGTTTTCGGGTTTGTCGCTGGCCACTTTGCTGACGCTGTTTATTATTCCGTGTTTCTATATCTTGCTGCACGACTTTTTTGATATGTTTGCAGCGAAGCAGAAACCGCAGGCGGTGGCGATTCCTGTGCAAAAGGCGGCTAGAAAGAATGCGAATTTATAGGGAGTTTCACTTGTTCCCAGGCTCTGCCTGGTAATACATATCCGGAGGCTCTGCCTCCACTTTTCACACTCGAAGAGCGAGGCAGAGCCTCTGGACATCTTTTCCCAGGCAGAGCCTGGGAACCAGTTAAAGTTGAGTGATATAGCAATCCTAAATCATTCATGCAGATACAGCACTTTTCTGGTGTGTGAGATACATGGTTTTTGTAGGGACACGGCAGTGCCGTGTCCCTACGGGATATTGAATGTACTTCATAAACCGGGAATCTGCTGTAAATTAATCAACTTTGGTTGTAAGTCCGCAGTCACGATCGTCGTAATTAAAGAGGTTTGTAGTGAGGACTTTAGTCATTACTACAAATCACTTGATTGCAGTTTGTAGTAATGACTTTAGTCCGCATAAAAAGTTGATGACTTTTCTCACAACAAACACCTCGATTTCAAAATTAAAGTGCGTCTAGTTTTTTATATATGTCATGAGGAAGATACAGCTTCTAGACATTGCTAGTTATATTTAGATAGTGAATAAAAATACGGTATGCTTGCGACTTATATATTTTATACTTTGAAAACCGATGAAAACCGCCAAAAATATTCAAATACAGGCTAAATTCTTGTCTAAACAAAGAATAAGCAAGCTAGCACTTTCTCTGCAAATAGTCTTAATAAATCTTTACTTTTTGCAAGTAAAAGCCGAAGGTCAAACCATTGTTCCAGCGCCGGATGGAACGGGCACGACAGTCACTCCCGCAACCCAAACCGGAACTCCGACACCGCAAACTCGCTTCGACATTCAAGGCGGACAATTATCGAGCGATCGCCAAAATCTCTTCCACAGTTTTACACAATTCGGTTTGTCACAAAATCAGATTGCCAACTTTATCTCAAACCCCAACATTCGCAACATTTTAGGGCGCATCAGCGGCGGCAGCCCCTCGATTATTAACGGCTCAATTCAAGTAACCAGCGGCAATTCTAACTTGTTTCTGATGAATCCATCCGGTATCATATTTGGCAACAGTGCCAGCTTAAACGTGCCGGCTTCTTTCACAGCAACCACCGCCACCGCTATTGGATTTGGTTCTAACTCGTTTAACGCCAATGGTACTAATAGCTACACATCTCTGATCGGTACGCCCACTTCCTTTGCTTTTGGAGCCGATCGAGCAGGGGCAATTATCAGCACGGCCGACTTAGCAGTCAAGTCAGGGCAGAACTTAACATTGGTGGGCGGCACCGTTGTCAGCAACGGCAGTCTTTCGGCCCCAGGCGGTCAAATAACCGTAGCATCAGTCACCGGGAAAAATTTAGTCCGCGTCAGCCAGCAAGGGAATTTGCTCAGTTTGGAAATCCAGCCGCCCTCAGCGACGATCGCAGGAACAGTACCAACAGCTTCGGCATTGCCGACCGCCTCCTTACCCGAACTGCTCACAGGCATCGGTCAAACGAACGCTACAGGCCTGAGCGTCAACGCCAGCGGTCAATTGGTACTCACTGCGTCTAACCGAGTAGTAGCTGCGGGCGACGTTGCAGTCAAAGGTGCAAACGCTCGGACGATCGCCATTCAATCAGCCAACAGCATTGCAGCCAGCGGAAACCTGACGAGTTCCCAAGGTGGCGCGATCGCCCTAGAAGCTCGCGGCGACATAAGTACACTCGCTCTCGACTCCTACTCCGCCACCACCGCAGGCGGCAACATCACCGTCACCAGCCGTACGGGAAGAGTAGAAACAGGCAATATCAACGCAGGGTCGATCGACAAAAACAGCAACAGCGGAGACGTTAGTATTGCAGCACCCTCAAGCAGCATTCAAACAGGATTCATAGAAGCCAACTCAGAAGAAAAACAAGGCGGCGAAGTCACCCTCAAAGCCAGCAACGACATCGAAGTAACCCGTATCAACACCGAAGGCCGAACAGCCGGAGGAAATATTGACATTACAGCCGGCCGTTATTTCCGAGCCACAGGCACTTTCAAAAACGATCGCAACTGCTTGTCCCAACCTTGCAGCATTTCCGCCGCCGCCACTCGTAGCGCGAATGGTGGAGATATCACTATTCGCCACGGCGGCCAAGCCTCGAACACTCTTTTCGGCGTCGGGCCCGACTATAACAGACTCAACGGTACTGCTGGCAGCATTGCCACTGGGGGTGCGAACAAAGAAAATACGATCGCATTTGGAACTTATCTCAGCCCCGGCCCTCAGATAGTAGAGCCGACGCGAATTACGATTACTGCTTCTTCAGCCGCACCAAGTCCCGCGCCAACACCCGCGCCGACTCCAGCGCCGACTCCCGCGCCAACACCCGCGCCGACTCCCGCACCAACACCCGCGCCGACTCCCGCACCAACACCCGCACCAACTCCTGCACCGACTCCAGGACCGACTCCAGCGCCAACGCCCGCACCGACTCCAGCACCAACGCCCGCACCAACTCCAGCGCCGACTCCAGCGCCGACTCCCGCGCCGACTCCCGCGCCAACACCCGCACCGACTCCCGCGCCAACACCCGCACCCCGGGTGATACCGACACCCGCGCCAACTCCCGCACCAAGTCCCGCACCGACGCCAGTATCAAATTCGCCAGCACCGACAATTACGGAAACGCCCGCACCTGTATCAAATTCGCCAGCACCGACAATTACGGAAACGCCCGCACCTGTATCAAATTCGCCAGCACCGACAATTACGGAAACGCCCGCACCTGTATCAAATTCGCCAGCACCGACAATTACGGAAACGCCCGCACCTGTATCAAATTCGCCAGCACCGACAATTACGGAAACGCCCGCACCTGTATCAAATTCGCCAGCACCGACAATTACGGAAACGCCCGCACCTGTATCAAATT
>ENA-OFCE01000182-OFCE01000182.1-metagenomes-genome-assembly--contig:-NODE-182-length-44891-cov-5.212262_pt1 | contig 44891 bp, 48 predicted proteins | sample MGYA00153388_OFCE01 | MGnify analysis MGYA00153388 | reverse complement strand
CCATCAGGTCGAGGTAGCGACGACGCGTCGGTTTCGATCGCTCGATGATTCGATCCAGGCTCTTGTGTCCGGCATATTGGCGATCGTCCTGCTCGGCGCCGTCATCGAAATACAACCGGTGCTCGGCCGGAATGGCGGGCCCACGCCGCAGCGGCAAGATACCAAAATTAGGATCGCTAATGTCCGCAATGGGTCGAAAGCGGACACTAGCGAAGCGGCACCCACAAACGTCTGCAATTGCCCGAAACCGCGCACCACGGCCGCGCCAGCCCAGTCGCGCCAGTCCCACGCCTATAACGCCCCAACCATCGTCTCGATCGGCAGGAACAGGGTTAGCGCTTCGCCGGGCAGCGGCTTGAAGCCGTATTGGCGATAAAAGCCCGCTGCACCGTCATCGATGGCGTGGACGATCAGCATCCGCACGCCCGCCGCCTGCGATATTTCGACGCATCGCCGCATCGCGTCGCGCAATAATCCGCTGCCCAGCCCCACGCCCTGAAGGTGTTTCGCCACCGCCAGCCGGCCGAGGACCAGCACCGGCACCGGATCGGGCAAGCCATGCCGCATCGACGACTGGAGGCTCGCCCGCTGCAGCGATCCGGTCGCCAGCGCGTAATAAGCGACCACCACGCCCCCGTCCTCCGGCTCGACGACATAGGTTCGCGACGTCCGCCCTTCATTGGCAAGCGCGCGGGTCTGGAGCCAAAGATCGAGCGATACATGGCCGCTCGCAAAGCCGGTGACGATGTGACTGTCCCGGATCGGAAGCGGCGCCAGGAACCGCGCGCCTGCGCCGCCCGTCAGCGCCTTTTTCCCATGGCGCCCGCGCTGCTCGTCAGCGCCTTATTCCCACGGCGAGGGCGTCCGCATCAGCTTCTTCAGCGCTGCGTTGGGCCGCGGCGGATTGGCGAGTGCTGCGGCCACCGCCTCGGTCTGCTGGTCATCGAGCAGGAACAGCCGCTGGTCGAGCAGCACGTCGATTGCCCGCTCATGGGCGATCTCGATCATGAACTCGCTGCGTGATTTGCCTTCCAGCGCGGCGGCGCGGTCAATCAGGTCGCGGACCTGCGCCTGGACCCGCAAGTTCATCTGTTTTTCCGCCTTGGGCTTCGGGGCGAGCGTGGCCATGGTCAGCGTCCTTTGAGGAATGCACTAGACAATTGTATATACAATGTCAATACAAGTAACGCCGGCCTGATACACCCTCAGCGCAACCACCTCGCTCCGGCTCCCGCTGCGAGCGGGATGTGTCCATTATTCGACCGCCCACTAAAATGACTCATGGCGACGCCCGGATTCACTCCGGGCCAAAGCCATTCCACAAACCTCGCTCAAAGTACCACTTTGAGCGAAACTCAGTACCCCATCAGCGCCAGCACTTCCCTCCGGCTCCGCTCGTCCGAGCGAAACGTCCCCATCATCCGGCTGGTGGTCATCATCACGCCCGGAGTCCCCACCCCGCGCGCGGTCATGCATGCGTGGCTGGCTTCGATGACCACCGCGACGCCCTTGGGCTGGAGGTGTTCGCAGATGCAGTCGGCGACTTGCGCGGTGAGCCGTTCCTGGACCTGCAGGCGCCGCGAGAAGCCGTGAAGCACGCGCGCTAACTTGCTGATTCCAACTACTTTGTCGCGGGGCAGATAGGCGATCGAGGCGGTTCCGATGATCGGCGCCATATGATGCTCGCAATGCGACTGGAACGGAATATGCTTGAGCAGCACGATCTCGTCATAGCCCCCGACCTCGTCAAACGTCCGCGACAAATGCCGCGACGGATCCTCATCATAACCGCGGGCATATTCCTTCCACGCCCGCGCCACCCGCGCCGGCGTATCGATCAATCCCTCGCGGCTCGGATCGTCGCCGGCCCAACGGATCAACGTCCGCACCGCCTCGGCGACATCATCGGGCACTGCAATCTTGGGCTCGGCCATCACTTCAACTCCCGCACAATTACCTCGGCCACTTGCTCGGCCTGCACCCTAATATCGGGCACCGCGATGATTTCCCAATAGCGCGCCTTGCCGAGCGATCCCATTGCCCACAGCCGGTCCGCGCCGATCACCCGCACATCGTCATCGATCTTCAGCCCGATCCCCAGCGCGTCAGGCTCGGCCAGCCCCGCATCGAGCAACGACCGCAGCACCGGGTCGCGCGTGCGGGCGATGGCGTGGAGTGGCCCGGTGCAATTGATCCCCACCGCAAACCGCCGCGGCGCATCATTGTCTGCCGCCCCGCGCCGGCGGATCACCGCCTCCAATTCCGATCCTTCAAAATCCGCTCGTCCTGAGCTTGTCGAAGGGCGATTCTCTACTTCGCGCAACGACTGAACCCGCCCGGCCATCACCTCCATCCGCCCCTCGGCAATCATCCGCTCGACGATCTCCCCCGCCCTGGGCGCGATGCGGTGGCGATGGACATCCCACCACGGCCGCGCGTGGCGCATGAAGCGGCGCTGGTCGTCGAGGCTCAGCGATTGCCACAGCTCATGCGTCCGCGGCCGAACCGAATCCACCGCGTCGCGCCATTCGCACTCCCCAGTCCGCTGCCGCACCCAGCTGAAAAGCGCGCTGAGCGAGCCGATCGGCGCATCGTCCGACGACGGCACCGCGGACATCGTCTCGAGGTGAACCCGCGGCCGCTGCCCGCGCCGCGACACCGCCACCAATTTCCCGCGATGCCCCGCCGCATCGAGCGACAGCGCGACGTCGATCATCGATAATCCGCTGCCGACCACCAGCACATCGCCGCCACCCTTCTCTACCACGGCGCTTGCGACCGCCTTGACGATCGCCGCGCGTCCAGCCGGCCCCCAAGGATCGGCGGCGAACAGGCGTTCGGGCAAATCCCGGGCAAAGGGCAGCGCATCGGGCGCCTGGTTCCCCGGAGCCAGCACCAAAGCGTCCGCCGCGATGCTCGACCCGTCGGCCATCTGCACCGTCCAACCGGGCTCAGCCCCGACCGCATCGCCCTCGACCACCGTCACCGCCGATGCGTCGAGAATATCGCGCAGATAATTCCCGAACAGCATCCGCGGCACATAAGTTTCGGGATCGGATCGCGTGACGTTGGCAAAATCCGCCGGTGCCTCAGGCCACGCCCCCATCTTCCCCGCCGGGATATTGAGCAGGTGGGCGGGGTCCTGCGTCGAATAAGCAACGCCCTTCCCGACCTGCGGCGCGCGCCCGATCAAGCTGACGTCGATACCGCGCTTGGCGAGCTGGACAGCCGTCATCGTCCCACTGAAACCCGCCCCGATGATTGCGACGCGTTTCGACAAGATGGCTGCCTTTTCAACGGCTTGATATGGTGGCCCCGGCAGGACTCGAACCTGCGACCTTCGGTTTAGGAAACCGCTGCTCTATCCGGCTGAGCTACGGAGCCGCGCGGCCCGAATAGGGGGCAAGGTCCGCCGAATCAATCGCCCACCGCAGGTATCGCGCGGCGATGGCGCATCACCGGAATCCGCGACCGCACTTCGGCAATCCGCTCAAGCTCAAGCTCGGCGAACAGCAATTTCTCGCCGTCATCGCCGTCGACCAGCACCTCGCCCCACGGATCGACCACCAGGCTATGGCCAAATGTCGCCCGGCCATCGTCATGTCGCCCCGACTGCGCCGCCGCGACCACGAACAGCCCCGCCTCGATCGCCCGCGCCCGCAGCAGAACGTGCCAATGCGCCTGGCCCGTTGGGACGGTGAACGCCGCCGGCACCGCGATCACGTCGGCCCCTGCTTCGCTCAGCCGCTCGAAAATCGCCGGGAAGCGAAGGTCGTAGCAAATCGTCAGTCCCAGCGTGCCGACCGGCGTATCGCGCACCACGACGGCCGCATCGCCGGCCTGGTAAACCGCCGACTCCCGCCAACTCTCGCCGGTGGGCAGGTCGACGTCGAACAAATGGATCTTGTCGTAGCGCGCCGCGATCTCGCCCGACGCGTCGATCACGAACCCGCGATTGACCAGTTTGCCACCGCCTTCGCGCAGGGCGAGCGACCCCAGATGGACCCAGATGCCGTTCGCCTTGGCTGCCGAGCGAACCGCGCTGAGCACCTGATCCTGACCCTCGGATCGAACCACCGCCCCGGCGCGCACTCGATCGCTGTCGAGCAGCCCCGACATTTCGGGCGTAAACAGCATCGCCGCCCCGGCCGCCGCGGCTTGCTCAACCGCTCCGACCAGCGCCGCGGCATTGGCCGCGACGTCGATCCCGCTGCGCATCTGGAAAATCGCGATCTTGACCATGGTCAGGCCGCCAGCAATCCGGCCAATTTCCCCGACGCGTGCAAGTCCATCAGATCATCGCATCCGCCAATGTGCCGACCGCCGATGAAAATCTGCGGAACCGTCGTCCGCCCCCCGGAACGGTCGATCATTTCGCCTCTCTTCTCGCCGCCGCGGTCGATTGCATATTCAACCACATCGACCCCGCTGTCGGCGAGCAAGCGCTTGGCCCTGACGCAGTAGGGGCACCAATCCTTGGTGTAGATTTCGACCTTGGCCAACATGCTCTCCTGGAATGTACAAACCGCTCTAACGCCCGAGCAATGCGGGCCGCACCACGCGCGCGAAACAAATCAGGTCGACCCGCTCGGCCCCCGCCCGAAGCAATGCCTTGGCACAGGCATCGGACGTACTCCCGCTGGTCAACACATCGTCGACCAGCAAGAACCGCCGTCCCTTCACCGCCGCCTTGTCGCTCACCTTGAACGCCGCCCGAACCTCGTCCGACCGCTGCTTCGGACTCATATTCTTGAGCGATCGGGTCCGTTTGACGCGTTCCAGGATCGTCGGATCATGCGACAGTCCGGTCAGTTTGGCGAGCTTGGCCGCCATCAGCCCCGACTGGTTGAACCCGCGCCACCAGATCCGCGTCCAGTGCAGCGGCACCGGGACCAGCACTGCATCCGGCGCGTCCTCGACCATCGGTCGCATATAGCGCGCCATCGTCGCTGCAAGCGCCACCTTGCGCGAATATTTGAGCCGCAGCACCAGCGACCGCGCAATTTCGCCATAAGCCATTGCTGCCCGCGTCCGGGCGATGATCGGCGTCTCCGCCAGGCACCGTCCGCAATGGTCAACATCGGTCGCTTCAAGCGGCATTCCACAACAATCACATCCCTGGCCCAGCCAATCGACCTTCTGCCAGCAGACGGAGCAGAACTGATGCGGCAAATCGGTGATCGTCCCGCACCCCGCGCAGCGCGCCGGCAGCGCGAAATCGAGCGCATTGAGGCCGAGCCACTGAATCCCTTGCGTCACCGCGTTCATCCCCTCTTGTTGCGGCTGGCGCGCCCGCGCACAAGAGCCGAGTGAGCGCCCCCATATTCGATCAGCAGGCCGGTCGGCTGAGACGCAACCGTGCCGCCCGGTCGGGTGGCGACCGGTTCCTCCACGACCGCGCGCTGGACGACTGTCTCGAACGCCTGGCCGACATGAGCCGCAGATTCGAGTCCGTGCTGGTCATTGGCGACCATCCCGAGACGCCGGTGGCCGCCCTCAAAGCGGCGCTACCCGACGCCATCGTCACCGCGTCGGACCCAACCAGTCTTTCGCAACTCGTCCCCGGCTCATTCGACCTGTGCGTGTCCATCGGCCAGCTGGAAACGAGTGATGACCTTTCAACCGCCGCCTTCGTCCGTCGTCACTTGCTCGCGCCCGGCGGGTTGCTTCTTGGTGCGTTGATTGGCGGCGACAGCCTGCCGCTCCTCCGCTCCGCAATGCTCGCCGCGGATCAGGCCGGCGGCGGCGCCTCTCCCCGCGTCCATCCCCGCATCGACGGTCCTTCGCTGTCGGCGCTGTTAGGTTCCGTCGGCTTGGTCGACCCGGTGATCGAGATCGATCGGATCGATGTTCGTTATGCCAGTCTCGGCCAGTTGGTGAACGACCTGCGGGCGATGGGCTGCACCAACATCCTCACGCAGCGCTCGCGCCGACCACTGACCCGAACTCAACTGGAAATCGCCAGCCGTGCATTTCTCGGCGGCGGCATTCAAGCAACCGAGCGATTCGAGTTATTGCACTTCACGGCCTGGGCTCCACAGGGCGACCTCGCAACGACTAGTTAACCTCGTTGTGGCAAGGTTCCCTTAACCAGTGGGGCCTACGCATGTCATTGTGGACCAAGATCAGAGGAGGGTGGCGTGACAGCTATCCGTGACATTCTGCGCACCTTGAGTGCGTGCCAACGCGGCGCAACCGCGATCGAATATGGTTTGATTGCCGCGCTGATCATCATTGCCATGATGGGCGGGCTGAGAGCGATGGGCGGCGGCGCCAATGGGATGTGGGGCAAGCTCAACACATCGGTACAGAACAATATGTGATCGGCACAGTGGGGTCTAACGCCTGGTAAGCGGTGGATCGTCAGCCGATAGCGAGGAATTTCGCGCGACGCTGGGCGAGCAATTCGTCGGGCCGAAACGCTTCGCATCCGGTGATTTCCTCGACCACGGCGGCTTTTAGCGACTCGATCGCTGCCGCCGGGTCGCGATGCGCACCGCCAAGCGGCTCCTCGACAATTCGGTCGGCCACGCCAAGCGCCTGTAAGTCATTGGCAGTGATCTTCATCGCCTCGGCCGCGTCCGCGGCTTTGTCCGACGTCCGCCACAGGATCGACGCGCAGCCTTCGGGCGAAATAACCGAATAGACCGCATGTTCGAACATCAGCACGCGATTGGCCGCGGCCAGCGCCACCGCGCCGCCCGACCCGCCCTCGCCGACCACCACCGCGATCAGCGGCACTTTAAGCGACAGGCATTGCTCGGTCGACCGGGCGATTGCCTCGGCCTGCCCGCGTTCTTCGGCCTGGACGCCAGGAAAGGCGCCCGGCGTGTCGACCAAAGTCACCACCGGCAGCCCAAAGCGGTCGGCCAGGCTCATCAACCGGATCGCCTTGCGATAGCCCTCGGGCTTGGCCATGCCGAAATTATGCTTGAGCCGCGACGCGGTGTCGTCGCCCTTCTCGTGACCGATCAGCATCACCTTCTTGCCGCCGATCCGCGCCAGTCCGCCGATGATCGCCGGATCGTCGGCAAATGCCCGGTCCCCGGCCAGCGGCATGAAGTCGTCGGTCATCCCGGCGACGAAATCCTTGAAGTGCGGCCGGTCGGGATGACGCGCGACCTGCGACTTCTGCCAGGGGGTCAGCCGGGCATAGGTGTCCTTGAGCAGTTTCGCTGATTTGGCCTCGAGCTTCGCCACCTCGCTGTCGATATCGATTGACCCCGCGCTCGCGGTTTCGCGCAATTCGGTCAGGCGCCGTTCGAGTTCGGCGATCGGTTTTTCAAAATCGAGATAGGTGAGCATGGTCGGCGCGGGGGGTTAGGGGCGGGACCGGCATTCGTCAACGCGTGCCTAGCGCTTGCGCGCCAGTGGATGCCGCTCATTGACCAGCTGGACTAGCCGCTCGCTGTCGACATGGGTGTAAATCTGGGTCGTTGCGATGTCGGAATGGCCAAGCAGGGTCTGAAGCGCGCGCAAATCCGCCCCGCCGGCCAGCAGATGCGTGGCAAAGGCGTGACGAAGGACGTGCGGGCTGACCCGTTCGGGCGCGACTCCCGCCGCCGCAGCCATCGTGCGCATGATCTGGAACAGGCGCACCCGGCTGATATGCCCGGCGAGACTGGGGAACAGCCACTGGCCCTCGACCAACGTCGCCGACCATCGCTCCACCGCCTCCGACGCGCGCGACGACACCGGGACGAGACGTTCCTTGTCGCCCTTGCCGCGGACGATCAGGAATGGCTGGCCCTTGCGCAGCGCTCGCCTCGGCAGTGAAACGAGCTCACTCGCCCGTAGCCCCGACCCGTACAGCAGTTCGAGCAAGGCCAGGTTACGCAGCGATGCCGGCTCGCCGCTCGCCGCTTTGTCCTCCGCCGACCGAAACATCGCATCGACATCGTCGCGATCGAGAATTCGCGGCAATGGCCGCACTTGTCGTGGCCGTGGCAAGGCAGCGCCCGGATTGTCCGCGCGAAGCCCCTCCTCTTGTAAGAACCCGTAAAACCGCCGCAGCGCCGCCGATCGCCGCGCCAAAGTCGATGAAGCAAGTCCGGACCATGCGGGGGCCAGTTCGCCCAACTGATCCATCGATGCCGCGCCCAGGCTCGGGACGATCGTCCCCGCCGCCGCCAAATCGCTTCGATAGGCCGACAAGGTGTGCCGCGATGCGCCCGCTTCGGACGCCAGCATGTCGATGAACCGGTCGACCAACGCGAGGTCGTCTACCGTCACGTCCGCGACAGCGCCTCGGCGGCGATCATCCGGGCGGCAAATTCCTGCCCGTTGCGCGACAGCGCGGTGGTGAGGTGGAACAGGTGGAACCCCGGCACCGATTGCATTCCGGGCGCCTGCAGCCCGACGGCAGCGAGCAAAGCCACCGTCCCCGCCTGGTGGCGCATCGACGCGCCATCGATATATTGGCTCCACACCGATTTGCCGCCCAGCCCGAGCTCATATTTCTGGCTCAGCTGCCCCGCCGCGCCGGTGCTGATCCGCCCGATTCCGGCAAGGCCCGCGACCAGCAAGGCGCTTCGTTGATGCCCGACGCTGTCGTCATGCTTGATGAACGCAGCGACCCGCGATCCGCTTAGGTCGATGCCCTGCGTCGTCGGCGCTCCAAGCGCGAGCATCGCCCAGCAGCGGTCGGCGAACTGGTCGTCCATGTCGTCGATCACGCCTGCCCAGCGCGCCGCCTCGCGATCGAACCCGCCGGCGAGCAGGGACGCGATCAACTCGGGTGCGACCTCCTGCAGCTTCGCGTCGGGCGTAATCCGCTGGGCCGCCCGCGCCAGCAACGCCCGCGTCGCCTCACGCTCGATCGAGCCCTTGGCCGCGTCGAGCAATTTGCGGAATGCGCCAATCTTGTCGTCCTGCTTCTTGCCCGCGACTGCCAGCCGCACTTGCCAGGCGTCGCTCTGCCCAAGGTCGCTGGCATCGGTCAGGTCATAAATCTGGGCATAAAGGTCGATCAGCGCCTGCGACGAGAACACCCCCAGCCCGGTCGCGATCCGTGCTGACGCCAGCCTTTGCTCGGCGCTCAACATCGGCGCGCGCGCCTGCCACGCCCGCACTTGCGGGCTCGCCGCTACGATCAGCACCTGAGGCGGCAGCATTCCGGTCGCGGTCGCAAGCCCGAAGCGCCATGCGTTAAGCTGCTTCACCGGCTTCCACTCGATCGTCACCGCACGCGCCGTATCGGCCCCGGCACCGACCACCTTATCCGCCAACGCGAGGTCGATCGGATCGAACCCGCCGCGCCGTCGCGCAGATTCGATGTCGGCCGCCGCAACCGCGCTATTGCCCGACAACGATGCGCACATCGCGCGCGCCAGTGGCGCAACATGACGCTCGACCTTCTGAAGTCCGTCCTGGAGCGGACAAAGCGCAGATGGATCGGCGCTCGCAAGCGCACTTTGTGCAGCGACTTGATAGAGCTTGGGCGAAAAATCGCCGACATCGACTCCGGCAACCAGCAACCGCGCGCCGTCGGCCTCGCCCATGCGGATCAGCAGCCATGATCGCTCGGCCACCCAGTCCGCCGGATTGATGTCGCCCGGTGCCCGAGCTTCGGTCAGCAAGGCATTGCGGAGCATGATGTGCCCCCAGCGCGATGCCAGCGGCGTGTCGGTCCGGCGCATCAATATCGACAGGAATTTGCCGCTCGATCCACCCCACGGATTGTCGCCGAAACCGGTTTGAGACGCTGGCAATGGCCCAACGATCGAGGGATCGCGGCGGGCATCGCTCGGTAATTCGATCGGCGGCGCAACCTCGACCACCATCGCATCTGCGGCTTCGGCTGGTGTCAGTTCCGACAGCCCGGTCTCGACCACCGCGCCGCTCTCGGCTGGCTGCGCGTCGGGGCCCGGCGTCGTCGATGGGGCGGGCGTCGCCGCCTTCGCTGGCGCGGTGGCGTTGTCGCCAAACCCCGGGGGGAGAATGGACTCAGGCTTGACCTGTGCCAGCGCAGCAGTGGCGATCGCCACCACCGCCGCTGCTGTCAGAAAGAATTTATTGCGCGGTCGGTGCACGGGCAACGTCAGTCTCGATCTTGGTCAACGGCACCTGATGCGCGTGCGATGACAGGAACCACGCACCGCCAACCAGCAGCAACAGCAGGACAATCAGGAATAAGGCACTGCGGGGCATTGCAATCCTTGGGTCGAGGGAAACGCGATCGCGGCCTTTTGCCCGACCATGCATCCCCATGTATAGCCCCCTCACCGTGCAAAGTTGGACTGACCATCTCGATAAACCGATCGTCCTCGTTGGCCTCATGGGGGTCGGCAAGTCGACCGTCGGACGACGCCTTGCGAAGCGGCTCGGCCTGCCGTTCGTCGACAGCGATTCGGCGATCGAGGATGCAGCCGGCTTCACCGCCGCCGAAGTCTATGAGAAATATGGCGAGAAGGACTTCCGCGACGGGGAACGACGCCTGGTCACGCGGCTGGTCGATGGCCGGGTCGGCGTCATCGCCACCGGCGGCGGCGCGTTTGTTGACCCGCGCACCCGCGAGTTGCTCAACGCGCGCGCAATCACCATCTGGCTCGATGCCTCGATTGATGTGCTGAGTGAGCGAACTTCGCGCCGCGACACCCGGCCATTACTCCGCAATGCCAACCCCAAGGCAGTGCTCGAACGCCTCGCCGACGAGCGCCGCCCCTCCTACGCCGAGGCCCACATCCACATATTGAGCGGCAGCGGCGGCCATTATGAGGTGGTCGAACGGATCCTGGTCGCGCTGGAGCGCCATTTGGCGGCGTGACCGACCCGTTCTCTGAAAATGTCGTGATCGGCGACTTGTCGCAAGCGCTGGATCGCATTGCGGCGATGGGCGGCGGCGAGGCACTTCCGCTCGTTACCGACGCCCGCTTGCTCTCGCTCCACGGGGCCAAACTCGCCCCAGTCACCCTCGAGGCTATCGCCGGGATTGGCGCCCTGCTCCACGGCGAGGCAGTCGCAATCGGCATGGTCATCGCCTTCCGCCTGGCAGTCTTGCTCGATCAGTGCCCGGAGGATGATGTCGCGCAATTGGCCGATCATCTCGCCAGCGTCGGTCTCCCGACCCGCCTCGACCAGGTCGGGCTCGCAGGTTGCGGCGAAGCGATGCTCCATCATCTCGGCAACGACAAGAAGGCCACGTCAGCCGGCCCGGCGCTGATCCTCGTCCGCGGGATTGGCCGAGCCTATCTCGACCCCGCCGTCCCCCGGGCAGCGCTCGAAAGCTTCACGCACTCGCTCTAGCAATTGCCGCGACCAGCGCTCGGAATGGCAGCAAGATCGCCCCATGCCGCCCCCGCCGCGCCCGCGCCGGGTCGAGGACGATCAGCCCGGGCCACGGCTCGTCGCCAAACCCGCCCAGCCAAACCTCAACCCGAGCGAGCGCCGCCTCGGCTTCGTCGCGGTTCACGCCCGTGGCGGACTTGCCGAGCAGCGCCGCTGAAGCCTGCCCAAAGGCGCAAGCCTCGACCGCTTGCTCGACCACCGCCACGCGTCCGTCACCGGCAAGCGAAACTCGCATCGCCAACCGACTCCCGCACGTCGGCGAGCGCATTTCGGGCTCATCGATCTCGTCGAACTCACGCTGTCCCGGGATGTTCGCCGCCAGGCGAAGGATGTCGCGCGTGTATAGCGGCTCGTTCACGCCCGCCGCCAAGTCGTCCCGCCCGGCCCGTCCTCAAGCACAATGCCTTCTTCCTTTAGGGCGTCGCGGATTCGATCGGATTCGGCGAAATCGCGATTGCCTTTAGCTGCAGCGCGAGCGGCGATTTGCGCCTCGATCGCGCTTGAATCGCCCTCTCCTTGAAACCACTCGTCAGCCGACATCGTCAGCAACCCCAGCATCCCGGCCGATGCCTTAAGCACTCCCGCATCGTCGATCGCCCCAAGTCGGGCAATCGCCAGCGGCGTATTTAAATCGTCGACCATCGCTTCGACCACGCCAGCATCGACTTCCCCGGCGACCGTTTCTCCGGCCTTGCGATACAGTCCGTCGAGCGTCGCCTTGGCTTGCGCAATCAACGCCTCGGTCCACGGCAATGGCGAGCGGTAATGCCCCGACAGCAACGCGAACCGCAGCACCTCCCCGCGACTCCCCTCCGCCAGCAACCGATCGACCGTCACCACGTTGCCAAGGCTCTTCGACATCTTCTCCGCGCCCATGTCGACGAAGCCGTTGTGCACCCAATATCGTGCCAGCGGCGCTCCATCATGCGCGCAGCGGCTCTGGGCGATTTCATTCTCGTGATGCGGAAAAATGAGGTCGAGCCCGCCGCCGTGGATATCGATCGTCTCGCCCAAGTGCGCGCGGATCATCGCCGAACATTCGATGTGCCACCCCGGCCGCCCACGCCCCCACGGACTGTCCCAGCCGATCACGTCGTCGGTGCTCGGTTTCCACAGCACGAAATCTGCCGGGTCGCGCTTGTACGGAGCAACCTCCACCCGCGCCCCGGCCAGCATCGCCTCGCGGTCGCGGCGGCTGAGCAAGCCATAGTCCTTGTCGCTGGCGACATCGAACAGCACATGGCCCTCGGCGACATAGGCATTGCCGCGCTCGATCAGCGTCGCGATCATCGCTACCATCGGCCCGATCTCCTCGGTCGCGTGCGGCGCAATCGTCGGCGGCTGGACCCCCAGCGCGCCCATGTCCTCGAGATAGAAACGCTCATATCGCTCGGTGATCACCGACGGCTCGACCCCTTCCGCCTCCGCCGCGGCGATAATCTTGTCGTCGACGTCGGTGACGTTGCGGGCGTAGATCACCTCGCGGTCGGGGAAATGATGCTCGAGCAAGCGGCGCAACGTGTCGAACACCACCGCCGGCCGCGCATTGCCGATGTGCGCGCGGCCGTAAACCGTCGGTCCGCAGACGTACATCGTTACCCTGCCGTCCTCGCCGGGGACGAAGTCGCGCTTGGTCCGCGCCATCGTGTCGTACAGCCGGATCATCGCGCAGGGAGCCCCGGACGGCGCTCGGTTTCGACCCAATCGACCACCGCCTTCGATGTTGCATTGAGCAATGAATAGGTGCGCGACCTGGTCATCCAGTCGGGCCTTTCGGCGGTCGGGCCATAGACCGTGTCGGTGGCGAAATGCGCCAGCAGGAAGAACAACGTCGCACCGATCAATCCTTTGACCATCCCGAAACCGCCGCCCAAGATGCGGTCGATCGGCCCGAGGATCGACCGCCGCGCCTTACCCCCGACCGCGCGGGCGAACAATTTAACCCCGATATAGCTCGGCAGGAACAGCAAGGCGAACGCCACCGCCGCAGCGCCGGTTTCGGTCCCGACCGGGCCGACCAGCCGAGCCTGCAACGGTGCATGGAGGAATTTGAGCGCCAAGATCGCGACTACCCACGCGAGCAACGCCAGCACCTCATGCGCGAACCCGCGCACGAACCCGACCATCGCGCTTCCGCCGAGCAACAGGATGACGAAAATGTCGAGCGCGGTCATGGTCGGTTCGCTAGCGAAGGACGTGCCGCGACGCTAGACCAGCGCTATCCAATAGCTGCGCTCGTGAACGATGCGCAGGATGAGGACTTCATCGAAATGGACCGCGTAAAGCACGCAATATGGCGGAAGTTTTTTCTTCCTCGTAGCTGCAGCACGCCCAACTGCCGACCCAAGCATAGGCGCCTCTCCGATCGACCGAACCATTGCTCGGATTGCATGGCTAGTAATCCGGGCGCGCATTGGATCAATCACGACGATGCGGTCTAGCAAGGCTTCGAGATCGCGTTCCGCCGCGTCTCCGAGTCGAACCTTCACGCAGTCCGGCGAGCCATGGCGCTATATTTTGCATCGAGCCTATCGAACACTTCGTCAGCGTCCTTCAGCCGCCCTGCCTCCAGATCGTCGAGGCCCTTTTGAATCTCGGCATCGAACTTTGCCCAGATGGCGCGTTCGTGGTCAGTGAGTTCGGCGTCGGGCTTGCGCTTGGCGGTCATGGCGATCTCCTGAACGCATCATAGCTGCGGCGGCATTGACCGGTACGTTCGGCTCACCGCCCCAAAATCTGGTCGACCAGCCCGCGCAAATTGCCGAATGCGGCGACCTTGATCCCGCCTTCGGTTTTGCTTCCGCCCGGCGCCCATGCCTGCCCGAAACCGAGCTTGGCCGCCTCCTTGAGTCTCAGCGCGGCGTGGGCGACGGGGCGGACTTCCCCCGACAACGCGATTTCGCCCATCACGATCGCGTCCTGCGGCACTGACCGTTCGCTCATCGCCGACACCAACGCCGCCGCGACTGCAAGATCGGCTGCCGGGTCGGTCAGCCGATAACCACCGGCCACGTTGAGATAGACTTCGACCGTCGCAAAACTTAGTCCGCAGCGCGCTTCAAGCACCGCCAGGATCATCGCCAGCCGGCCCGAGTCCCAGCCAACCGCCGCGCGGCGCGGGGTTGCGCCGCTCGCCAGCCGCACCGTCAGCGCCTGGATTTCGACCAGCACCGGGCGGGTACCTTCCAGCGCTGGGAAGATCGCCGTCCCGCTGACCGCATCGTCGCGGCTGGTCAGGAACAGGCTCGACGGATTGGCGACTTCGGCGAGGCCGCCCTCCTCCATCGCGAACACGCCAATCTCGTCGGTCCCGCCAAAACGGTTCTTGACCGCGCGGAGGATCCGATACTGGTGGCTGCGCTCGCCCTCGAAGCTCAGCACGGTGTCGACCATATGCTCGAGCACGCGCGGTCCGGCGATGCTGCCGTCCTTGGTGACATGGCCGACTAGCACCACCGCCGAGTCGCTCTGCTTGGCGAAGCGCACCAGTTCCTGCGCCGAGGCGCGCACCTGGCTGACCGTCCCCGGCGCGCCCTCGATCAAATCGCTGTGCATCGTCTGGATTGAATCGATCACAACCAACGCCGGCGGCGCGCCTTCGCTCAAGGTCGTCAGGATATCGCGCACGCTGGTCGCCGCGGCCAGCTCCACCGGCGATCCGCCAAGTCCGAGCCGGAGCGCGCGCAACCGCACCTGGTTGGCGGCCTCTTCGCCCGACAAATAGACCACCCGGCTGCCCGCCCTGGCCAGCTTTGCCGCGACCTGCAGCAGCAGGGTCGACTTGCCGATCCCTGGATCGCCGCCGACCAGCATCGCCGATCCCGGCACGATCCCGCCGCCGATCGCGCGGTCGAATTCGGCGATCCCCGATGCCAGCCGCTCGGGCAGCGCCACCTCGTCGTCGAGCGAAGACAAGGTGATCGCGCGCCCACCGCCCGACAAATCATGCTTGGCGGTGAAAATGTTGGTCACCGTGGCTTCCTCGACCAGAGTGTTCCATTCCGCACAGTCGGCGCACTGTCCCTGCCAGCGGTGGCTCGACGATCCGCACGCCTGGCAGACATAGACTTTCTTGGGCTTGGCCATGACCAATATTGCCGTGAACGAAGCAAGAACGCAAGAGCGCGGCTTGTCGTGGTCCGGCGTGCCAGCTAGTCGGCAGGCATGACCCTCCTCCCCGCGCCGCTGCGGATCGCCGAATTCAGGCTCTACTGGATCGCCCGCTTCGCCGCGGTGCTGGCGACGATGGGGATGGTCGTGATCATCGGCTACCAGGTGTACGACCTCGCCCGCGCCGCACCATCGGCCGGCGGCTATGGCATGTCGATCCGCGCGGCCTCGTTCCAGCTCGGGCTTCTCGGCCTGTCGCAATTCGTGCCGCTGGCGTTGCTGACCCCCGTCGCCGGCTGGGTTGCTGACCGGTTCGAGCGGCGGACGGTGGCGCGGCTCGCCAACGGCATCGACATGATCATCGCGCTTGGCCTCGGCTGGCTGACCGCGAACAATGCGCTGACGCTGCCGATCCTGTTCATTTTCGCCGCATTTCATGGGATCGCGCGCGTTTTCGTCGGCCCGGCGATGTCGGCGGTCACCCCCAATATCGTCCCCGCGAAGATCCTGCCCGAAGCAATCGCGATGAGTTCGATCGCGTGGCAGGTGGCCTCCGTCGGTGGCCCCGCGCTCGGCGGCTTCCTCTACGCATCCGATCCCGCGCTCCCCTATTGGGTATCGGCCGCGCTGATGCTGGTGGCGATCATCGCGATCAGCCCGATCCGCCCGATCAAGCCGCCACCGATCGTCGGCACCGCCCATCCGCTGCGCCAGATGCTCGACGGCCTGACCTACGTCCGCCTGCACCGCTTCCTGCTCGGCGCTATCACGCTCGACCTGTTCGCTGTCTTGCTCGGCGGCGCGACCGCGATGCTCCCGGTCTATGCCCGCGATATCCTGCAGGTCGGGACGCAGGGCCTCGGCCTGCTCCGTGCCGCGCCGGCGGTCGGGGCCGCCAGCCTCGCGCTATATTACGCCTGGGTGCCATTGAAGCGGAATGTCGGGGTCAAGATGCTGCTCGCAGTCGGTGGTTTCGGCGCGATGACAATCCTGTTCGGCCTCTCGCGCAACATGGCGCTGTCGCTCGGCGCCCTCGCCTTGCTCGGCATGTTCGACATGCTCTCGGTCTATGTCCGCTCGAGCCTGGTCCAGCTCCACACCCCCGATGCGATGCGCGGGCGGGTGTCGGCGGTGTCCGGCCTTGCAATCTCCGCGTCGAACGAATTGGGCGAAATGCAGTCCGGACTGGCCGCTGGATTGCTCGGTCCGACGCTTGCGGTGGTCAGCGGCGGTGCTGCAGCCATTGTCGTTGCGATCGGATGGGCCATATTCTTCCCGGAACTTCGCAACGCCCGAACCTTTGATCCACCGGCACCGCCCGACCCTGCCCAAGGAGTAAATCCATGAAAGCCAATTCAATCCTGGAGACCATCGGCAATACCCCAAACATCCGGCTGGCCCGCCTGTTCCCGGATGCGGAGGTGTGGTGCAAATCGGAGCGCGCCAACCCCGGCGGCTCGATCAAGGACCGCATTGCGCTGGCGATGATCGAGGAGGCCGAGCGCAGCGGCAAGCTAAAGCCCGGCGGGACAATCATCGAGCCGACCAGCGGCAACACCGGCGTCGGCCTGGCGATGGTCGCTGCGGTCAAAGGCTACAAACTGATCCTGGTCATGCCCGACAGCATGTCGATCGAGCGCCGCCGCCTGATGCTGGCCTATGGCGCAACTTTCGTTCTGACTGACCGCGCCAAGGGCATGCAGGGCGCAGTGGATCGCGCTAACGAGCTCGTCGCCGAACATGACGGGGCATGGATGCCGGCCCAGTTCGACAATCCCGCCAATGTCGAGGTCCACGTCCGCACCACCGCGCAGGAAATCCTCGCCGACTTCCGCTCAACCCCGTTCGACGCGATGGTCACCGGCATCGGCACCGGCGGCCACATTACCGGCGTTGCGCGCGTTCTGAAAAAGGAATGGCCGTCGATGAAAGTGTTCGCGGTGGAACCGGCGCTGTCGCCGATCCTCAATGGCGGCAAGCCCGGCCCGCATCCGATCCAAGGCATTGGCGCCAACTTCATCCCGTCGATCCTCGAACGCGATCTGCTCGACGAAGTGATCGACATGGACGCCGGCGAAGCCAAGGACATGGCCCGCCGCGCGGCAACCGAGGAAGGCATGCTGATCGGCATTTCGTCAGGCGCGAGCCTCGCTGCGGTCGCCCGCAAGCTGCCCGACCTTGGCGCTGGCGCGAAGGTGCTGACGTTCAATTACGACACTGGCGAACGCTATTTCTCGGTCGCTGACTTTCTTCCCGAAGAAGATGCTTAATTCAACGAAAACCGCGTCTGTTTGAGGGCCTGTTAACACCTGCCTGTCATTCCTCTCCTCTGGTGAGGATTGAAATATGCGTAGGAGTCGGTTCGCAACGAGCATCAAGACGGTCGATCTCGATCCGCGCAGTGCGTGGCTCGAGACGCTGTCGTTCGATTTGCGTTCCCCGGCGAGTGACGAAGATTCGACCATTGCCGAACTTCGCGTTGCCCAATTGGCGTTCGTCCCGTTGCTGCTCGGCGTCGCCCATTTGATCTCTTCGATCGCCATCTTGCTGCATTATGGCATCGGCATTCCCGGCGCGGTCGCGCCTTATCTGTTCGTCCCCGCGGTGCTGGCGATGATATTCGATGGCGCCGCCTTGGCCTTCATGCGCGTCAGGGAGCGGTTCGACATATCGCCCCGCAACGTCACGCTCGCCATGTCGCTCGCCGTATTCGTGTCGTGCAGCCTGTGGTCCTTGTTCGGCAATGCCGCCAGCCACCTCCCCAATTCTTCCGAATCGGGCATCCTCGCGCTCGTCATCGGCTCGGTAATCGTTGCCAGCGCGGTCGCGGTCAGCAGCTCGCCCGCGCTCGCCGTCGTCTGTTCCTTCGTCGGCACGATGGGCGCCGCCATCTTCAGCGGCGATCCGGCAGTCGTCGGCGGCATCGCCACCATGTCGATGGTCATCGTCGCCTACAGCGTCGGCAGCGCGCGCAAGATGATTGCTACCGCTCGCGATCGCCTCACCCTCGATAATGAAGCGCATAAGGCGCTCCAATTCGTCACCGAATTCGAAAATAGCGGTCGCGGATGGTTCTGGGAGACTAACAGCCAGGGCACCTTGTCCTACGTCTCCGAACAACTCGCCGACGATTTCGAAACCCAGCCCGAAGCGATGCTTGGCCGCCAGTTCACCGCCTTGCTATCGGTCGATGCAAGCCCCGACAGCGCCATTCGCGAAGAGCGTACGCTGGGCTTTCACCTGTCGGCGCGCTTCCCGTTCTCCGACGTGATCGTCCGTGCCGCGACCAACAATGACATTCACTGGTCGCTGTCGGGCAACCCGATCTTCGACGATAATGGCCGCTTCATGGGCTTCCGCGGGATCGGCACCGACCTCACCGAGCAGCGCCGCTCGGAACAGGAGATCACCCGCCTCGCCCGGTTCGATTCACTCACCGGCCTGCCCAACCGCGCGATGATGCGCCAGACGCTCGAAGAAGCGCTGCGCAACGCCGCGCGCCGTCAGAAGGGCTGCGCCTTGTTCCTGATCGATCTCGATCGGTTCAAGAACGTCAACGATACGCTCGGTCATCCGATCGGCGATGCCCTCCTCCGTCAGGTCGCCGAGCGATTGAAGTCGGTGATGGGCGTCCACGGCCAGGTCGGGCGACTGGGCGGCGACGAATTCAAGGCGGTGCTTCCGGGGACGGTCGAAACCGGCTTGCTCGAATCGCTCGCCAAGACGCTTATCGAGCAAGTGTCCCGCCCCTATCTGATCGAGGGGCACAAGGTCACCATCGGCGCCTCGGTCGGGATTTCGATCGGCGATCCGGGCCGCGCTTGCGCCGACGCCCTGGTCCGCAACGCCGATCTCGCGCTCTACGCTGCCAAGGCCGCCGGTCGCGGCCAGCATTTCTTCTACGAACAATCGATGCACAGTGAGGCGACCGACCGCCAAGCGCTCGAAAACGACCTCCGCCAGGCGATCGAGCGCAATGAATTGTCGGTCGTCTATCAGCCCATCGTCCGCACCGCGGGCGAGGATCTGTGCGGGTTCGAGGCCTTGGTCCGCTGGGCGCATCCGGTGCGCGGCGCGATCTCGCCCGAAAAGTTCATCCCGCTCGCCGAAGAATGTGGCATGATCGAAAAGATTGGCACGTTCGTGCTGCGGACCGCAGTCGAGGAAGCCACCCATTGGCCAGACTCGGTGCGAATCGCGGTCAACCTGTCGCCGATCCAGTTCAATAACCCGGCAATCATCGCCACGGTCGCGGCAGCCTTGTCCGACCACAAGCTGCGCGCCGAGCGGCTCGAGTTGGAGATTACCGAAGGCGTGTTCCTCGCCGACAATGACGCTACCGATGAAACGTTCGCGAACTTGAAAGCGCTCGGCGTGCGGTTGGCGCTCGACGATTTCGGCACCGGTTACTCGTCGCTCGGCTATTTGAAGAAGGCGCCGTTCGACAAGATCAAGATCGACCAAAGCTTTGTGCGCGGCGCAGCCTCGCGCGACAATCGCAACTCGGCGATCATCCTCGCCATCGTCACACTCGCCGACAGCCTGGGGATGGATACCACCGCCGAAGGCGTCGAGACCCACGACGATCTTCAGCTGATCCGCGAACTTGGAGTCAGCCAGGTCCAGGGATATATTTTCGGTCGCCCGGCAGATGGCGCCGCGGCCCGCGAGCTCGCCTCCAAACTCAACGTCGAGGCCGATGGCTATGCCTGCGTCCGCGAACCTCGTCAGAGCCTGATGCGCCGCGCGATTACCTCGATTAACGGCGACATGATCGAGATCCGCCTGCGCAATATCTCGGCCATGGGCGCGCTCGTCGAATGCAGCTTGCCGGTCGCGCCGGGAACGCAGCTGACGATCGACATCGTCGGGGTCGGCCCGATGGTCGGGACCGTCCGCTGGGCGCAGGCCAACCGCTTTGGAATGAAGTTCGAAGAAAAATTCGAGACGAGCCGCCTCGCCCCGCGCCCCCAAAAGCTCAACGAGGTGAGCATGCTGTCGCCGTGGCACAAGGCCGATCGGGGCCAGGCCACGGGCTAGGCGATCAGAAGGCCTCGACCGGCAATGCCATCAGGCTTTCCGCCCCGGCTTCGACCTTCTTGCGCAGCGTCGACGCGGCGACCAGTTCGCGCTGTGCGAAATAGCGGGCCGTGATGATCTTGGTCTCGTGGAAACTCTTGTCCTCGCCAGCCTGATCCTTGAGACGCGCCGAGACGCCGGCCATCTTGAGCCACATCCAGCCGAGCGACACTAAGCCCATCAATTGCATGTAAGCATAAGCGCCCGCACCGGCGTTGTTGGGATCAGCCATGCCGTTTTGCGCCAGCCACATCGTCGCCGCCTGCAAATGCTGCACCGCGCCTTCAAGCGGCGTCGCAATCCCGGCCGGGTCGCCCGCCGCCTTGGCGTCGGCGATGTCGCGGCCGAGCAGGTCGAAGAAAGCGCGGATGGCACGACCGCCGTCCTTGCCGATCTTGCGCCCGACCAGGTCCATCGCCTGAACGCCGTTGGTGCCTTCGTAAATTTGCGCGATGCGCGCATCACGGACGAACTGGTCCATGCCCCACTCACGGATATAGCCGTGGCCGCCAAATACCTGCTGCGAATTGACCGCGGTCTCGAACCCGCGATCGGTGAGGTAGCCCTTGATCACCGGGGTCAGCAGCGAAATCAAATCGTCCGATGACTGGCGCTCCTCCTCGGTCTGCGCTTGGTGCGACAGGTCGACTTGCAGCGCCCCCCACAGGATCAGCGCGCGCGCCGCCTCGTTGAACGCCTTGCCTTCCATCAGCATGCGACGGACGTCGGGATGGACGAACAAATTATCGGCCCTGGCATCGGGATCGCGATCTTCGGGCTTCAAGGCCCGTCCCTGCTTGCGATCCTTCGCATACATGACCGCATTCTGATAGGCGACTTCACCCATCGCTAGGCCCTGCATCCCGACGCCGAGCCGCGCCGCGTTCATCATGATGAACATCGCGGCGAGGCCCTTCTCGGCCTCACCGACCAGCCAGCCCTTGGCGCCGTCATAATTCATCACGCAGGTCGAATTGCCGTGAATGCCCATCTTATGCTCGATCGAACCGCAGCTGACCGGGTTGCGCTCGCCGAGGCTGCCGTCCTCGTTGACCAGGAACTTGGGCACCACGAACAGGCTGATGCCCTTCACCGTGTCCGGCGCACCGGCGATCTTCGCCAGCACGAGGTGGATGATATTCTCGGCCAGGTCATGCTCGCCCGAGGAGATGAAGATCTTGGTCCCGCGAAGCGCATAGCTGCCATCGGCATTGGGATCGGCCTTGGTCTTGATCAGCCCGAGATCGGTGCCGCAATGCGGCTCGGTCAGGTTCATCGTCCCGGTCCATTTGCCCGACACCATGTTGGGGACATACATCTGCTTCTGCTCGTCGGTGCCCTTGACCAGCAGCGACGCGATCGCGCCGGCGGTCAGCCCGTGATACATTTCGAACGCCTGGTTGGCCGACAGCACATATTCACTGACCGCGCTGGCAAGCACCTGCGGCAAGCCCTGCCCGCCATATTGCTCGGGCGCGCTGAGCGTCGTCCAGCCGCCTTCGCAGAATTGCTTGTAAGCATCCTTGAACCCGGTCGGCGTGGTCACCGATCCGTCGGCGTGGCGGGTGCAGCCTTCCTCGTCACCAATACGGTTGAGCGGCGCGAGCACTTCGGACGAGAAGCGCCCGCCCTCTTCCAGGATCGCCCCGACAATGTCGCTCGACGCGTTGGCGAAGGCCGGGAGATTGTCATATTTGCCAAGCTCGACGATGTGGTCGAGCACGAACTTGGTTTCGCGAACCGGTGCGGCATAGACGGGCATTTAGCTCTCCTGGTCTTGCGCCTTCACGAGCGCGATGAATTGGTTGAGTTCGGTGATCGTGGCATCGATGTCGATCCGCTGGGCGGCGAGTTTGTCGGCTTGCGCCTGGCACCGCTCGACGGTCATCAGGCGCTGGGTCTTGCGACCATCGCCGACGTCATACAAGTCGAGCAATTCCTTGATGTCGTTAAGGCTCAAGCCAACGCGCTTGCCGCGCAGGATCCACGCCAGCCGCGACCGGTCGCGCTCCGAATAAAGCCGCGTCGTGCCCCGTCGCTCGGGCGCGATCAGCGCCTCATCCTCGTAGAATCGAAGCGCTCGCGCGGTCACCGAAAATTCGTCGCACAATTCGCCGATCGAAAAATGATTCTTGGTCATAAGCATCGCCGCTCGATACTTTACGTTTCCGTAAAGGTCAATACGCGAGCAAGCGAGTGGCGACAAAGCGATACGGCGAGCGTATAGGCGCGTCTTCACAGGCCCCTGCCATGGATTCGCGCCGCCCCATGCTGACGACCAACCCGTTTGAAAACTTCGATCCGGAAGCTGACAAGCTGCACGAGGAATGCGGCGTGTTCGGCATCTGGGGTGCGGACAAGGCCTCGGCCCATGTCGCGCTCGGCCTCCACGCGTTGCAGCACCGCGGCCAGGAAGCGTCGGGCATCACCAGCTTCGACGGCAAGCATTTCCATTCGCACCGCGCGATGGGTCATGTCGCTGGGAATTTCGACCGCGACGACGTGATCAACGCGCTCGGCGGGTCGGCGGCGATTGGCCACAATCGTTATTCGACCACGGGCGAGAATGGCCTGCGCAACGTCCAACCCTTGTTCGCCGAGCTCGCCACCGGCGGGTTCGGGATCGCGCACAACGGCAATTTGTCGAACGCGATGGCGCTACGCGACCGGCTAGTGAAGCGCGGTTCGATCTTCCAGTCGACCAGCGACACCGAAGTCATCATCCACCTGGTCGCGACCTCGTCGCACGACGCCTTGGTCGATCGGCTGGTCGATGCGCTCAAGCAGGTCGAGGGCGCGTATTCATTGGTGATCCTGACGCCGCTCGGGATGGTCGCCTGCCGCGATCCGCTCGGCATCCGGCCGCTGGTGATGGGCACGCTCGGCGACTCAATAATCTTCGCTTCGGAAACGGTCGCGCTCGACGTCATCGGCGCAACCTTCGTGCGCGATGTCGAGCCCGGCGAGCTGATCGTCGTCGACGGCACAGGAGCGAAGTCGATCCATCCGTTCGTCGCCGTGCGTCCGCGACCGTGTATCTTCGAGCATGTCTATTTCAGCCGCCCCGACAGCGTCGCCGAGGGCAAATCGGTCTACGAAGTGCGCAAGAATATCGGCGCCCAACTGAGCCGCGAAGCGCCGGTCGAGGCCGATTATGTCGTGCCCGTTCCCGACAGTGGCGTTCCCGCCGCGATCGGCTTCAGCCAGGAAAGCGGCATCCCGTTCGAGCTCGGGATCATCCGCAGCCACTATGTCGGACGCACCTTCATCCAGCCCAGCGCCAATGGCCGCACGACCGGGGTCAAGATGAAGCACAACGCCAATTCGGCCCTGATCAAGGGCAAGCGGATCGTGCTGGTCGACGATTCGATCGTCCGTGGGACGACCAGCCTGAAAATCGTCCAGATGATGCGCGATGCGGGTGCGACGGAAGTGCATATGCGGATCGCCTCACCGCCGACCGCGTACAGTTGCTTCTATGGCGTCGACACGCCGGAGCGCGAGAAATTGCTGGCGGCACGGATGGACGTCGCGGCGATGCGCGAATTCATCCGGGCCGACAGCCTCGCCTTCATCACCATTGACGGACTTTATCAGGCGATGGGGGAAGCGCGGAACGCCGCCGCGCCGCAGCGTTGCGACGCCTGCTTCACCGGCGCCTATCCGACCACCTTGACCGATCATCCGGCCGGCGCCAGCGACGTCGCGCAGGAGCGAGCGATGGAAGACAGCTTCCCCGTCGCCGCCATTCAATAGGATGATGCAATGACCGACACGAAGCCGTTCGACGGCAAGCTCGCGCTCGTCACCGGCGCCAGCCGCGGCATCGGCGCTGCAACCGCCGAGGCGCTCGCCGCGGCCGGTGCCCATGTCATCCTGACTGCGCGCACCGCGTCGGCGCTCGAGGATGTCGAGGAGCGGATCCATGCCGCCGGTGGCGCGGCGACGATCGCGCCGATGGACCTGACCGAAGGCGACCATATCAAGAAACTGGCCGAGGCGGTTGCGGCACGCTGGGGGAGCCTGGACGTGCTGGTGCTCAACGCCGCGATGCTCGGCAGTTTGAGTCCGGTCGAGCATCTCGATCCGAAGGAATTGGGCCGGGTATTCGCGCTCAATGTCCATGCCAACCAGGCGCTGATCGGCGCGTTCGATCCGTTGCTTCGCCGCGCGGACAAAGCCGATATCGTCGGTATTACCTCATCGGTCGGCAGCGAGCCGCGCGCGTTTTGGGGCGGCTATGGCGCATCGAAAGCGGCGTTCGAAAATCTGCTTGGCGCTTACGCCGATGAAACCGCCCATGCCGGCAAGCTTCGGATCCAGATCATCGATCCCGGCGCCACCCGGACGCGGTTACGGCAGCTTGCTTTCCCCGGCGAGGAACCCGGGTCACTCAAAGCCCCAGAGTCGGTGGCGGAGGCGATTCTGGGTTACCTTTCGGGCCAGGCGGCCACGGGCAGCGTTCACCGGATCGACGAATAATCTCGCCCAATCTTCACAAATGTTCACGGTGACCAAGCGCCGTCCCGTCGCGTCGATCAAATTGTCAAAGAACCGATCTCTCTATTGCAGATTGGCTAGCTATAGTAAAGCTTTTTTACCGTATTGGTTCAAGACTTCCGCATGGTGACCTGCGCGACGTCGATTCCGCGGCCGCGGAAGCCGCCTTCGCAGTACATCAGATAATAGCGCCACAGCTTATGGAACTCGTCGTCGAAGCCGGCGAGGCGGCCTTGCTCGACGGCCAAATCGTACTGCGAACACCATATGCGCAAGGTCTCGGCATAATCGTCGGCGAAACCTTCGCGGTCGGACCAGCTCAGGCCACGATGTTGCGCAAGTGATTGGAAACGCGGCTCATTCAGCAACATGCCGCCAGGGAAAATATAGGTCTGGATAAAATCGGCACTGCTTGCATAGGCATCGAACAAGCGGTGATCGATGCTGATGAATTGCAACGCCGCCTTGCCGCCGGGCACCAAGTTTCGCGCAAGACAATCGACGTAGGCAGGCCACCAGCGCTCGCCGACCGCTTCGACCATCTCGACCGAGGCGATGGCGTCGAACCGCTCGTCGATGCTCCGGTAATCCTGCAGGCGAATGTCGATCCGGTCGCTCAGTCCGGCCTCGGCGATCTTCTGGTCGGCCCAGGCTTTCTGTTCGGCCGACAAGGTTAGCCCAACCACTTCGGCCCCGCGCCGGGCCGCCTCGATCGCCAATGTCCCCCAGCCGCAACCAATTTCCAGCAGTCGGTCGCCGGGCTTCAGGTCGAGCCGGTCGAGCAGCAAGGCGATCTTGCGATGCTGCGCCATTTCGAGCGTGTCGCCGGGCGCGAACCGCGCCGCCGAATAGGTCATGCCCGGGTCGAGCCAGGCGGCATAGAAATCATTGCCGAGATCGTAATGGGCGGCGATGTTGCGGCGGGCGCGGGCCGGATCATTGTCGCGCATCCGGTGGGCGAGCGAGTTGACCCAGCGCATCGGCCCCTTGGCACGCGCGACGTCGCCCAGGGCGACGGCATTGGCCATGAACAAGGCGCATAACGGCACCGGGTCGGGCGACGTCCATTCACCCGCCGCCCATGCCTTGTACCAGCCCACCGACCCCGACGTCGCGAGCCGCACCAACGGCATCCAATTATGCAGCCGCACGATCGCCACCGGCCCGTCGCTGCGGAAGCCGATCCGGCGGTGCGATCCATCGGGCAAGGTCGCCTCGATCCCGCCAAGCTCGAGCCGTTCGTCCAGTCGGTCGAGCACCACCGCAAAGGCTGGCGCGGCGATGCGCCCGACGAACCCCGCGCCGGTCGCGAAACGCCGGTCGGCCCGGACCAGGTGAGAACCGCGAGACGCCATGCCCGCGCCTATCCGACGCAAGCCGGAGCTTGGCAAGCAGGCCTTGGCAAGTTCCGCTTTTGTGCTAGGTTGCTGGCGGTCAACAGGGGGCATCCATGACACGCAAAGCGCGAGTGATATTGGCAATTGGGGTGGTCGAGTTATTCCTCGGCGGCTTGTGGTATTATCTGACCGTCCTGGCCGTGACCCGGGGGAACACGCCTGACGCAGCCAAAGTGGTTGGCGAGACGATGGGGATGGCGATGGGCGGGCTCGCCGGGCTCGGGATCATCATGTTCATCCTCGCCGCCAAAGCCGATCGAACCAAGAGCTAGCGCGTTTCGGCATAAGCGGCGAGCGCCCGGTCGCGCGCTTCGCGGTGGCCGATGATCCTGGCGGGATAGTCGCCGCGCCGGTCGTCGGCGGGATCGTGGAGCTCTTGATCGGGTAAGGCCGCCAGTTCCGGCACCCAGCGGCGGATATAATCGGCGGCGTCGAACTTTTCCGATTGGCTTAGCGGGGCCATGATCCGGACGAACATGTTGGCGTCGATCCCGCTGCCTGCGGTCCATTGCCAGTTGACGCTATTCGACCCGTAGTCGGCATCGACCAGACAATCCCAGAACCATTGCTCGCCCGCGCGCCAGTCGATCAGCAAATGCTTCACCAGGAAGCTGGCGGTGATCATCCGGACGCGATTATGCATCCAGCCCGAGGCCCATAATTGGCGCATCCCGGCGTCGACGATCGGGTAGCCGGTACGGCCCTGTTGCCACGCGGCAAGATCGGCCGGGGCGTCGCGCCATTGGATAGCATCAAGCTGGGGGCGGCCGTTGGTTTTTCCGTAATCGGGCAGTTGCAGGATGACGTTCTGGGCATAATCGCGCCAGCCGAGCTCGCCGAGATAGGTATCGACCGATCCGCCAGCGGCGGCGACGCGGTGCCAGATCGTCGCGGGGGAAATTTCGCCGAAGTGAAGATGCGGCGACAGGCGCGAGGTGCCTTCGGTCGACGGCAGGTTGCGCTGGTCGCCATAGTGCGAGGCGATGGCGGCGAAGTCGGCGAGGCGCTCGGCGGCGCCCGCTTCGCCGGGAGTCCATTCCTCGGCCATTCCATCGGCCCAGTCGGGATGGGTCGGGAGCAAGTGCCAATCGTCGAGCTGATCGGACTGCGGCCACGAAGCAGGCGCATCGAGCCGCTCCGGCTCGGGGAGCGGATCGGCGGGGGGCAGTTGATCGCGCAAGGCACGCCAAAAGGGGGTGAAGATCTTGTACGGCTGGCCCGCGCCGGTGGTGACGGTGCCCGCCGGGGCGAGATAATTGCCATCGTGGAGGATCAGGTCGAGCCGGTCGGCGGCGGCGCGCTCGGCGTTGCGCCACCACGGTTCGTAATGATGGAGCGCGTGGACCCGGGTTGCACCGACTTCCTCCGCCACTTGGGCCAGCATTTCGTGAGACTTGCCCCGGCGCAGGATGAGCCGCGATCCCTTCGCTTGCAGTGCCTCGTCGAGCGCGGTCAGGCTGTAGTGAAGCCACCAGCGCGAGGCAGTGCCCATCTTGCGATGCCTGGGCGTGTCGTCGTCGAGCACATAAACCGGGACCACCGGCCCCTCCCCCGCCGCGGCGACCAGTGCCGCCTGATCAGCGAGGCGAAGGTCGCGGCGCAACCAGACGATGGTGGGCGCGCTCAACAGCCGGGTCCCGGCAGGTTGGTGACGATCTGGCGCTCGAGCCGCGAGCGGCGCGACTTGCCCTCGAGATAGCGCGCGTCGCCGATCGAGACGGTCGCCTTGCACTTGCTGCGCTCGACGGTCGCGATCGGCAGGATCGACCAGCCGAGGAACCGGCGCAGCGCTGAGCGCGTGGCGAGCAGGTGGCGGACGAGCGGGTCGTCCATTCCGTCGGGCTTGAGCGGCTGGATCTGACTGAGACGGCGACCGAACGGCTCGAACTCGGCGCGGCCGATCGAGCGGCCCTCGCGCCAGGCCATCGATCGCTTCCAGAACAGCACCGGCGGCGGCGAGGCGAAAATATCGGTGGCGGCAGGGCGGTTAAGCGCGACAGATTCGGTCGCGGTCTGGCTGAGGCCGATGTTGAAGCAGATGTAGGCGATGGAGGAAGCGATCGCGGCCTGAACAGGACGCTGGTAGGCGAGCCCCTTCTTCTCCCGCCAGCGGCTCCACGCGATCGTCCCGGCGATCAGGGTCCACAGCCAGACGTCGATGATGAACAGGCTGTCGGTGTGATACCAGGCGCGGCTGAACGGGGCGAGCAATTGCACCGCGTAGGTAGTCTGAAGGTCGAGCAAGGGGTGGGTCAGTGTGCCGAGGTACGCCAGCGCGAGTAGCCAGCCGGGGTGCATCGCGAGGCCGCTTTTGAAAGTGGTGCCGCGCCTGACCTGCCAGCGGTCGAGCAGCAGCAGGAGTCCGGCGAGCATCGGCGGCATCAGCACCACCCCGCCGACCAGCCCGTGGGTAAACCCGCGGTGCATCGCCAACGGCGGCCATCCGACCCAGCCGAAAAAGACATCGATGTCGGGCATGTTGGCGCCGAGGATGAGCGCGGCGAGGCCCTTGCGCGACTTGGTCTTGAGCCCGGCCTGACCGAGCGCCCAGCCGGCGAGGGAGTGGGTGAAATTATCCATCAGGACATACCAATGAAGAAGAGGGTTTCACGCAAAGGCGCTAAGGCGCGAAGGAATCGTGTCCATTGACAACTCGCTTCACTCCATCGCGAAAGGTCTCGCATCCAAAATTCATAAGCAGCCCCAAGGGCTGCTTCATCAATCGCAGATAGGTCAGTAATTGCTTGGCGTGAACCGGTGCATTCCGCTCGACCGATTTCACTTCGATGATTAGCTGATTTTCGACAATGATGTCCGCTCGAAACGCATCGGGCAGGTGGATGCCGCGAAATGTGATTGGGACCGGCACTTGGCGAGCGATTTGAAGCCCCTCGCTTGCCAGCGCCTCCGCCAGAATGACTTCGTAGGCGCTCTCTAGCAGGCCGGGGCCAAGTTCGCGATGGAGGTGAAAGCCGCAATCCACCGCGATCGACGCCAGCTCCTCAAGACTTATTGGCCTGCTTTGCGCCTTTGCGCCTTTGCGTGAAAAAAACCTTCACTCAACCCGCGGTTCTTTCTCGACTTGCCAGGTCTGGCCCTTGGCGACGAGCGACTGGAGGTTGGCAGTTTTGCCGTGGGCGATGGCTTGGTTCTGCTCGATCACCGCACTGTCGAAGGTCGGCCGCGGGTCGTCGTAGATCACGCCCAGGGCGACCGGGAAGCCGGCCTCGGGCATTTCGACCAGCATGTGCGCGACGCCGCGGTTCTTGGGGTCATGGGTGATCACGTCGGGGCTGTCGCCGGGAACGATCTTGAGCACGAGATGCTCGGTATCGAGCGCGATGCCCTTCTCACCATTGGCGAACAGCATCTTCTCGCCCGCCTTGAGCCAGAGCTGCTTTTCCGCCGCGACCGAGCGGTCGGTGAAGGCCGCGAACACGTCATCATTGTAGACGACGCAATTCTGGAAGATCTCAACGAAGCTCGCGCCGCGGTGTGCGTGGGCGGCCTTGAGGACGTCAGGCAGATATTTGCTGACGTCGATCCCGCGCGCGACGAACCTTGCGCCTGAACCGAGCGCGAAGGCGCAAGGGCTGGCGGGGCGATCGACCGAGCCGAACGGGGTCGAGGGGCTGCGCGTGCCGATCCGCGACGTGGGCGAATATTGGCCCTTGGTCAGGCCGTAAATCTCGTTGTTGAATAGCAGCAACTGGCAATCGAGGTTGCGGCGCAGCAGGTGCATGGTGTGATTGCCGCCGATGCTCAGCGCATCTCCGTCGCCGGTGATGATCCACACGTCGAGCGCCGGATTGGCGAGCTTGACCCCGGTGGCGACGGCGCAGGCGCGGCCGTGGATGGTGTGGAAGCCGTAGCTCGCCATGTAATAGGGAAAGCGGCTCGAGCAGCCGATGCCGCTGACGAACACGGTATTCTCGCGCGCGGTGCCGAGCTCGGGCATGGTCCGCTGGACCGCTTTCAGGACCGCATAATCGCCGCAGCCGGGGCACCAGCGGACTTCCTGGTCCGAAGCCCAGTCCTTGGCGGTGGTGGTGGGAATCTTGGTGATTTCGTTCATTGGAAATATCCGAGGAACATGAGGATTAGCAGGACGGTGATGACCAGCATCGCGATGGTCGGGAAGACGCTGATCGGCTTCATCGGCGGCCACCGGGAAAGCGGCTTAGGGTGATAAAGGTCACCCACTTCGGCGGCTTTTCGGGGGCAATTTGTAAACTTAAGCCGATCATGCCGCGCTGCCCATCACGCCGTCGATCGCGGCAGCGATTTCGGCGATGGTGAACGGCTGGCCCGACACCTTGTTGAGCGGCCGGGCGTCGACCAGATACTGATCGCGAATCACCGTCTTCAACTGGCCGGTATTCATCTCCGGCACGAGGATATGCTCAAAGCCACGCAATAGGACAGCCATATTGTGGGGCATCGGCGCGATGTGGCGGATGTGGATGTGCGACACGTCCTTGCCCGCAGCCCGCGCTCTTCGCACCGCCTGGTGGATCGGGCCGTAGGTCGAACCCCAGCCGACGATCGCCAATTTGCCCGAGGCATTGCCAAGCTCGACGCCCTGGTCGGGAATCGAGTCGGCGATCCCCGCCACCTTGGCAACGCGGATGCGGGTCATTTCGGCGTGGGCCTCGGCCGAATAATCGATGTTGCCGGTGCCGGGTGCCTTCTCGATCCCGCCAATGCGATGCTCGAGCCCGGGGGTGCCTGGCTTGATCCACGGACGCGCGAGCTCGGCATTGCGGGCATAGGGTAGCACCGGCGTGCCCGGCTCCTGCTCGGGCGCGAAGGCCACTGGGAACGGCGCATAATCGGCCATGTCGGGGACTTTCCACGGCTCGGCGGCATTGGCGATATAGCCGTCGGTGAGGAGCAGCACGGGGGTCATGTAGCGGGTCGCGATCCGCACCGCCTCGATCGCGCAATCGAAGGCGTCGGCGGGCGAGCGCGCGGCGATCACCGGGATCGGCGCATCGCCGTTGCGGCCATAAACCGCCTGGTAGAGATCGGACTGCTCGGTCTTGGTGGGGAGGCCGGTCGACGGGCCGCCGCGCTGCGAGTTGATGATGACGAGCGGCATTTCGGTCATCACCGCGAGGCCCATCGCTTCGCCCTTGAGCGCGATTCCGGGGCCCGACGACGAGGTCACGCCAAGCTGGCCGGCATAGCTGGCGCCGATCGAGGCGCAGATCGCGGCAATCTCATCCTCCGCCTGGAAGGTGGTGATGCCATATTCCTTGAGGCGCGACAGGTGATGGAGAATCGCCGAGGCGGGGGTGATCGGATAGCCGCCGAAGAACATCTTGAGGCCGGCCAATTGCGCCCCCGCGACCAGACCGATCGATAGCGATTCCGCCCCGGTGACGGTGCGGTAGAGGCCGGGTTCGGCGGGCGCGGCGGCGATGTGGTGCTGGCGAACCTGCCCGCCAATCTCGATCGTCTCGCCATAGGCATGGCCGGCGTTGAGCGCGGCGATGTTGGCCTCGGCGAGCGCGGGGGCCTTGGCGAACTTGGTCTTGAGCCAGTCGGTGATCGGCGCGCGTTCGCGGTCGAACATCCACAACGCCAGCCCCAGCGTCCACATGTTTTTGCAGCGGAGCGCCTCCTTGTTGCCCAGCCCGAACGGCTTGACGGCATCGAGCGTGAGCTGCGAAATATTGAACTTGACCAATTGCCAGCGGCCGAGGCTGTCGTCGTCGAGCGGATTGGTGTCGTAGCCCGCCTTGGTCAGGTTGCGGGGCGTGAATTCGCCTTCGTCGGCGATGATCAGCCCGCCGTCGCGAAGGCTGCCAACGTTGGTCTTCAATGCCGCCGGGTTCATCGCGACGAGTACGTCGGGCTGGTCGCCGGCGGTGTCGATCGCGGTCGAGCCGAAGTTGATCTGGAACGCCGAGACGCCGAACGTCGTGCCCTGCGGCGCGCGGATTTCGGCCGGGAAATCGGGAAAGGTCGACAGATCGTTGCCGGCCAGCGCGGTCGACAAAGTGAACTGTCCGCCGGTGAGCTGCATCCCGTCACCCGAATCCCCCGCGAACCTGACCACCATCGCCTCCAGCGGCGGGTGGGCGGCGGCTTCCTCGGGGGTCAGCAGGTGGGTTGCCGACTGGGTCATGCGAGTCCTTCGAACAGTGGATGCGGGCGAACAGTGGATGCGGGTTTGGATCGCTCTTAGGAGGGTGAGAGACGGGATTCCAGTGCGACTTGGTCATTCTCGCGAACGCGGGAACCCATCTCGGATGGTTGGGTCAGGAGATGGGTCCCGGGTCAGGCCCGGGATGACGGGTGAGTTCGTCATTCCCGCGCAGGCGGGAACTCATCTCGTGTTGGTTGGATGGGGAGATGGGTCCCGGGTCGAGCCCGGGATGACGGAAGCTGGTGACGGACGGATTGGAATTTGCCACAGTTGGAAAATGACCAAGCCCTTCATCCGCCCCGATGTCGCCGCGTTGCTGGCGCTGATCGAAGCCTCGCCGCGTCCCCCGATGCGCACGCTTGATGCGCCGCAGGCGCGGGCCGGGAGCAAGGCGGCGCGGGCGTTGATGGAGGTCGATCAGGGCGAGCTTGGGCTGGTGCGGGATTTCGCGGTTCCGGGGCCGCTGGGCGACATCGAGGCGCGGTTGTTCGATGTTGCGGGCGAGCGTGGGCCGGGCGACCTGGTGGTGTTCTTCCACGGCGGTGGGTTCGTCATCGGCGATATCGACAGCCACGCGCCATTGTGCGCGGACCTGTCGCGGATACTCGATCTGCCGGTCGTGTCGGTCGATTACCGGCTGGCGCCCGAGCATTCCTTCCCCGCCGGGCCGAACGACGCGATCGCGGCGGCGCGGTGGTTGGCGGCGAATTCGGCGGGACAAGGGCGCGAGGCGACGCGGCTGGTGCTGGTCGGCGACAGCGCGGGGGCCAATCTGGCGCTGCTCGCGGGGATCGACTTGCGCGACCAGCCGGCGGCGGTGCCGGTAGCGGCGCTGGGGCTGATCTATCCGGTCACCGGGCCGGTCGCGGCGGAGGGCAGCGGGGCGGAGTATGTCGAGGGCTATTTCCTCACCCGAACGCTGATGGACTGGTTCGACGGCCATTATGCACCGGCGCTTGGCGACTGGCGGCACGAGACGCATTTGCGCGGGTATGCGGGCCTGCCGCCGACCGCCATCATCACCGCCAGCCTCGACCCGTTGCGCGACCAGGGCCGCGCGCTGGCCGGGGCACTGGCCGCCGAGGGGATCGAAACGGCGTATCTGGAGGCGCGCGGCAACATCCACGGCTTCGCGACGATGCGTCGGCTGGTGCCATCGGCCCACCGCGACGTCGAACGGTTCTGCGCGGCGCTGACCTTGCTGCTCGGCGAACCCGCGCACGCCTGACCGTTTCGCCCCCGTCTTCCCTTTTCGCCTGACTTCGGGAACAAGGGCGCAGGGGGGAGCCGATGATCTACAAACGCGCCGTCGCCAAGCTCCGCGCGCAGGACTGGAGCGCGATCACGATCGAGCTGGGGATCGTCATCCTCGGCGTGTACATCGGCACCTGGGTCGCCAATCGCAACCAGCAATCGTCGGAGCGTGCCGAGACCATCCGACTGCTCGGCCAGATTCGCCCCGAAATCCAGTATCAGGCCGGTCAGTTTGCCCGGATCGAGACCTACATGCACACCACCGGCGACTATGCGACGGTCGCGTTCGCGGGCTGGCGGCGCGATCCGCGCGTGTCGGACAATAATTTCGTCATCGCCGCTTATCAGGCGAGCCAGTCGACCGGCATGGCAACCAATTCCAGTTGGGCAACGATCTTCGGCAGCAATGAGGTAAAGAACATCCAGGACGTCGTGCTGCGCGACCGGCTGGTGCGGGTGATCACCCTCGACCCGTCGCTGACCGATTATCACCAGACCGAGACCGATTATCGAAAGCATGTCCGCGAGACGATCCCCGCCCCGGTACAGGACGCGATCCGCGCCCGGTGCGATGACGTATATCCGGCGGGCGGAATGTCCATGCCGACCCTGCCGCGGACTTGCGGCTTGGTGCTGGCGCCTGACGTAGCATCAACTGCGGCAGCGGCGCTCCGCGGCCGCCCCGAGCTGGTGCGCGAACTCAATTGGCATCGCGCGGCCGTCGCCTCGATGCTGGTCAATTTCGGTGGCTACATCCGCACGCTACAGGCGCTCGACGAGGCGATTGTGGACAACCGCAAGGGACGCAAGCCGCAATGATTTACAAGCGCGCCGCCGCCCGTCTTCGCGCCCAAGACTGGCTGGCGATCACGATCGAGCTCGGGATCGTCGTCCTTGGCGTGTTCATCGGCACATGGGTGGCGAACTGGAACGCCGAGCGGGCCGACAAAGCGGGGGTCGAGCGGCTGATCACCCAGCTTCAGCCAAAGGTGCGCGAATTCATGGGCCTCGCCGCCGACGATCAGGCCTATTACGCGGTGGTGCGCGGGTATGCGACGGTCGCCAAGGCCGGCTGGGCGCGCGGGTCCGCGGTGAGCGACCGCGATTTCGTCATCGCCGCGTTCCAGGCGACCGAAATCAGCTCGTTCAACAACAATCCATTCTACGACGGGTCGCTGCTCAGCGTCGAGGAAGTGCGCAAGGTCGTCGACACCGCCTTGCGCGAGCGGCTTTTGACCCTCATCTCCTACCGCTCCGGCTTTCTCGACCTGTTCGGCGAGGGCAGCGCCTATCGCGAGCAGGTACGGAGCATCATTCCCGACGACGTCCAGCAGCAAATTCTCACCGATTGCGGCAATAAGCAGCCCGGGCCGAGCCGCCATTTCTGGTTGCCCAAGATCTGCGGGACGCCGATCGACCCGGCGATCGCCCGAACGACTGCGGCTGCGCTGCGCGCCCGACCCGATCTGGTGCAGGCGCTGACTTCGCACCTGGCGCACATCAACCGGCACCTGTTCTCCGACATCGCCTATGGCAAACTGCTCGCCTTGGTCGACCAGCGGATCACGGAGACGCGGCGATGAAGAAATTGGGGCGATGATCTACAAGCGCGTCGCTGCCAATTTGCGCGGTCAGAACTGGTCGGCGATCGGAATCGAATTCGCGATCGTCGTCGCCGGTGTGTTCGTCGGTACGCAGGTGTCGAACTGGAACGCCGGGCGTCTGGAGAAGCGCGAGACGCAGCGGATGATCGGGCAGCTCGGGCCGACGCTGAAAGGACTGACCGACTATTATCGCGCCGCCCGCGGCTATTATACGACGACGCGAAACTACGCCGGCACCGCAATAGCGGGCTGGCGGGGCGATCCAACTGTCAGCGATTCCGACTTCGTCATCGCAGCCTACCAGGCGAGCCAGATATTCACGCTCGGCACCAATAGTTCGACTTGGTCGACAATCCTCGGGACCGACCAACTGCGCAATATTGACGATCGGCAATTGCGGGCTGACCTGACCTACCTGATGGCCGCCGACTATTCGCAGATCGACAATGCTGCGATCGATACGCCGTATCGGCGAAACGTCCGGCGAATTATTCCAGTCGAAATCCAGGATTTGATCCGCGCGCAATGCGGCGACCGGCGCGTCGTCGGCAATGAGAACATGCTTACGTTGCAACGCCACTGCGGCCTCCGGATTCCCGCAGAACAGGCGACCATGGCCGCCGCGTTGCTTCGCGCGCACCCTGATCTGCTGGAGGATCTTCAGTGGCACATCGCCGCCACCGCCGCCTTGTTGTCCAACATCGTGCCGTTCGAGAATGCCGCAAGGCGGGTAGAAATTGAGAGCAGTTCTGGCCAAAGGTGATTGTATGACCGACGACCATATTTACCGCCGCGGGGTTGGCGTGATGCTGATCAATGCCGAGGGCCGCGTGTGGGTCGGGCGGCGGATCGATAACACGGATGAGGCGTGGCAGATGCCGCAGGGCGGGCTCGACAAGGGCGAGAAGCCGTGGGCCGGGGCGTTGCGCGAACTTGAGGAGGAGACCGGGATTGTGCCGCAGCTGGTCGAGCGCGTCGCTGACCATCCGCAGCGGCTGCGCTACGACTTGCCGCCCGAGCTGGCGGGGAAGTTGTGGAAGGGCAAGTGGAAGGGACAGGACCAGGACTGGTTCCTGGCGCGCTTTACCGGCAGCGACGCGGATGTCGACATCGCCACCAAGCACCCCGAGTTCAACGACTGGAAATGGATCGAACCGCGGCTGCTGCCCGAGCTGATCGTGCCGTTCAAACGCGACATGTATCGCGCGATCGTGGCCGGGTTTGGGGAGTGGTTGCAGCCCCAGTGATTGCCACCCGCGAGGAAATGGCGCAAATTCGCTCCACCAAATCGGGAGGGTTAAGCAATGGCGACGGCGGCAGCGGCGGTGATGGCGAAGGCGCGGCGCGATGTAGTGTCGCATTTCATGGGGGCGAATGCGGTGTCGGCGGAGAGCGCGGTGGCGTATGAGCCCGGGCGCAACATCCACCAGCGACAGTTCGAGCGGTTGTGCGACGCCGGGGTGATCCGCGCCGCCGGCGACGGGAAATATTGGATCGACGTCGCGCGTTATGACGAATGGTCGCGGTCACGGCGGCGGTGGGTGATCCTGGCGATCGCGGCCTTGCTGTCGATCGCGGCGGTGGCGGGCCTAATGGTGCGGTAGCGCCGCACGGTGTGGCCTTCCCCTGCGTCCCGCGCTAGGCAGCGGCGGGATGACGGGGCTTACCACAAACGAACGGACATGCGTCGAGCAGGCGATGGCTGCGCAGGGCGCGATGCTGGCGCATGTTGAGGCGTGGGCGGGGATCAATTCGGGGTCGCGCAATCTCGATGGATTGGCGCTTGTGACTGACGCGATTGGCGCGGCGTTCGCGGTGCTGCCGGGGGAGATGGCCCGGATTGAGCCGGCGCGGGTCGAGGCGGTGGACGCCAACGGTCGGGTTTATGATTTGCCGCACGGACAGCACCTCCACCTCACCGTCCGGCCCGAGGCGCCGCTGCAGATCTTGCTGACCGGGCACATGGACACGGTGTTCGCCGCGGATCATCCATTCCAGGCGCTGACGTGGCTCGATGCGGGGACGCTTTGCGGGCCGGGAGTGGCCGACATGAAGGGCGGGATCGCGGTGATGCTGGCGGCGCTGCAGGCGGTCGAGGCGAGCGATGGCGCCGAAGAGATTGGCTATGAGGTGGTGCTCAATTCCGACGAGGAAGTCGGGTCGCTCGCTTCGGCCGACCTGATCGGGAGCGCCGCTCGAGGCAAGAGCGCGGCATTGACGTTCGAGCCTTCGGCGCTGCCCGACGGGACGCTGGCGGGGGCGCGGCCGGGGAGCGGCAATTTCAGTTTCACGGTGCGTGGAAAATCGGCACACGCCGGGCGCAATCCCGAGGACGGGCGCAACGCATTGGTCGCGGCGGCGGACCTCGCGCTGCGGCTGGCGAAAGGCGTCGGGCCGCGGCTGAGCATCAACCCGGCGAAGATCGATGGCGGCGGGCCGAACAATGTCGTCCCCGACCACGCCATCCTGCGGGTCAATTTGCGCCCGGCGACGATCGAGGACCAGGCGCGGGCGCAAAGCCTGATCGAAGCGTCGGTGGCGATGGTATCGGCCGAGCATGACGTCGCGATCGACACCCACGGACATTTCGCGCGCCCGCCCAAGCCGATGACGCCCGAGCTCGAGGCATTGTTCGGGCTGGTCAGGCAGGCCGGCGCCGACCTTGGCCAGACGATCGGCTGGCAACCCACCGGCGGGGTGTGCGACGGCAATAATATCGCGGCGTGCGGGGTGCCGGTGATCGACACCATGGGCGTGCGCGGCGGAAGCATTCATTCGATGGAGGAATATCTGATTGTCGATTCATTGGCCGAGCGTGCGGCGCTGGCAGCGTTGACGATATTGCGGCTGGCGGCGCCGTCTAAGCAGCGGGGCGCGCAATGACCTTCCGGATCCGCGCCGCAACGCCCGACGATGGCCGCGCCTTGTACGACATCGCCAAGCTGACCGGGGGCGGGTTCACCAATTTGCCCGCCGACAAGGCGACGCTCGAGGCCAAGCTCGCCAAATCGCAGGCCGGGTTCGAGCGCGAGGGCGAGAACCAAGACGACGATTTGTTCCTGTTCGTGCTCGAGAATGTCGAGACCAAGGCGATCCGCGGCACCTGCCAGGTGTTCGGCAAGGTCGGTAATGACCGGCCATTTTATTCGTACCGCATCTCGACATTGACCCAGCGCAGCCATGAGCTCGATCGGATCTTTCGCAACCAAACCTTGTCGTTGTGCACCGACCTTGAGGGATCTTCCGAAGTTGGCGGGCTGTTCCTCCATCCGCAAGAGCGCGCCGGCGGGCTCGGCATGCTGCTCGCGCGGTCGCGTTATTTGTTCATCAAGCAGCATCGCCCGCGGTTTGGGCCGCGGGTGCTGGCCGAGCTTCGCGGGGTGATGGACCAGGCCGGCCACTCGCCATTCTGGGATGCGCTGGCGGGGCGGTTTTTCGGCATGAGTTTTCCCGAGGCCGACGAATTCAACGCGGTCCACGGGACGCAATTCATCGCCGATTTGATGCCCAAAACGCCGATCTACGTCGCGATGCTGCCCGACAGCGCGAAGATGGTGATGGGCCAGCCGCACCCGACCGGGCGCGCCGCGCTGCGGATGCTGGAAAGCGAAGGCTTCGCTTACGAATGCTATATCGACATTTTCGATGGCGGGCCGACGGTGACTGCGGCGACCAACAAGATCAAGACGATCGAGCAAGCCAGGTGGCTGCATTATTCGGGTGCGCCGCAGGCTGGCGAGCCGAGCGAGACGATGGTGCTGGCGAGCGGGCGGCTCGAGGGATTTGTCGCTTGCTATGGCAAGACCCAGCGCGGCGGGGAGGACGAGATATTGCTCGACGACCAGACCGCGGAAATGCTCCGGCTCGACCATGGTGACAACGTCCTGGCGACGACGCGCTAGTGCCGATCCGCGAGATCAATTTTGACGGAATCATCGGGCCGAGCCATAATTATGCCGGGCTGAGCCTCGGCAATCTGGCGTCGACGCGTAACGCCGGGGGCGTGTCCCGGCCGCGCGCGGCGGCGCTGCAGGGGCTCGACAAAATGCGCGCCAATTTGGCGCTGGGGCTGGTGCAGGGAGTGTTCGTCCCGCAGCCGCGGCCGGCGCGCATCTGGCTGGCCGATCTTGGCACGACGATCGAGGCGGCCGAGCCCGAGCTTGCCGCCAATGCGATGAGCGCGTCGGCAATGTGGGCGGCCAATGCCGCGACCGTCAGCCCGGCGCCCGACACCGCCGATCGCAAATGCCACCTGACAGTCGCGAATTTGCGGACGATGCCGCACCGCAGCCATGAATGGGTAGCGACGCTAGCGCAGCTCAACGTCGCCTTCGCTAATCCCGCTTTTGCGGTGCATGGGCCGGTGCCCGCAGCATTTGGCGATGAAGGCGCGGCCAATCACATGCGGTTGACGGCGGGGCATGGCGCGCCGGGGATCGAACTGTTCGTCTATGGCCGGACCGGCGGCCCCTATCCCGCCCGCCAGCATATCGAGGCTTCGAAGGCGGTCGCGCGGCGGCATGGCCTCGATCCGGCGCGGACCTTGTTCATCGCGCAATCCGAGCAAGCGATTGCGGCGGGCGCGTTCCACAACGACGTCGTCGCGGTCGCCAACGAGCGGGTGCTGTTCGCGCATGGCGAGGCATTTGCCGATCGCGATGGCACGCTGGCGGCGATCGAGCGACTGATGCCGGGGGTCGAGATCGTCGAGGTGCCAGACGCCGAGGTACCGCTGGCCGACGCGATCCGATCATACCTGTTCAACGCGCAACTGGTGACCACGTCGGACGGCACGATGACGTTGCTCGCGCCGACCGAGTGCCGCGACACGCCGTCGGTCAAGGCGTGGATCGACCGCCATCTGGCGAGCAATGGCGCGATCCGGCGGGTCGATTATGTCGATGTGCGCCAGTCGATGGCCAATGGCGGCGGCCCGGCGTGTCTACGGCTGCGGGTGGCGTGTGATCCCGCACTGGTCGATCCGCGCTTCCTGGTTGACGAGGCCGGGCTCGAGCGGATCGGGCGGGTGATTGCGGCGCATTGGCCCGAGGAAATCGCGCCCGGCAAGTTGCAGGAGCCGGGGTTGATTGCGGCGGTTATCGCCGCCCGGCGGGCGCTGCTCGACTGCCTCGAACTGCAGCTCGACTGAGTCGGGGATTTTTACACAATCGGCAGTGCGTTAATATATTTTTGGCGGAAATCCGGGGCTGGCACGGCGCTTGCTTAACCATATGCATGTTCAAGCGTATCGGCCGACTGTTCGTCATCAAAACCCGCTTCGAAGCGTATTTCGTGATCTTCGCGATTGCGATGGGGGCGATCGAGCGCGGCCGACAGTATCTGGCAGTGTATCCGGGGAGCTCGGGCTATATCCTGGCGCTGGCAGCGACCGGCGTGGTGTTTGTCGCTGGCGCCAAATTGCTCGATTCAGTGCGCCCGGTGGCCACGGCGAAGGCGCCGGTGCGGACCGTGACCCGCCGTCGCCGGGTCAGTCGTAATCGATCCAGGCGAGACCCGCGTCATTCCGTCGCAAGGTCAGCAATTTCACGTCGCACAGATTAACCCCGGGCCAGGTCACGGATCCGCCGCCGACCAGGGTCGCGCGCAAATCGAACGCGCAATCGGGATCGGAAAATGCGGCCGAGGCTGATTTGCCGGCGGCTGGCGCGGCGCCAAGCGGCTTCCATTCGCCCGACCCGACTCGGCGAATCGACATCGCCAAAATGTCCTTGCCGACGCCATTGACGATGGCGAATCCCGACACGCCAGCGCTGGCCGGGGCCGGAATCAGCAGACCGATGGCGGCCGCAGCGATGATCGAAATCAGTTTCATAGCACTGGAAAATAACGCTGATCGAGCTAAACGCCTAACCGATTCGACAATCTCGTTTCGCGGTTGAAATAACTTTGTGGATATTAACCATCTGTTAGGGCAAGAGTTGCATCTTCGTGCCGTCCTGGGGAGCGACGTCCATGGAGTCGAATTTGCGTTATTACCTACGCCGGGCCGCTGAAGAGCGGACTGCAGCCAATCGCGCCATCACGCCGCAAGCACGCGACTGGCATGCCAAGTTGGCCGGCGAATTCGCGCTCCGCGCCAATGCCTGCGCGCCGCAAACGATGACTGCCTGACGGGCGCTTCGACCAATCGGCCGACACCTTCGATCAGCGCGACCGATTCCACTATTATCCTGAACATCAACCGGTTAGCGTGTGCCGTCGGTTTGGTGCGCTCGGCTTCCCTTCCGCGCTGATTATTGTCCGCTGAAGGAGTACCATCCCATGACTATGCTTGCCCGCCGCAACTATTCGGCCGTCTCGACCATTGCGCTCCTCCCAATCTTGTTGGCCATGGCGTCGGTTCCCGCCAACGCAGCACCAGGCGGTCATGCGACAATAGCCGCGAAAGTCGCGCGCAATGGGGTTCCCGCCTGGGCGATCAGGAGCGCGGACCTGGAGGCGGATCCTGCGGTGCGGTTCGGGCGGCTGCCTAACGGGATGCGTTATGCGCTGATGCATAACGAGATGCCGCGCGGCGGCGGCGCAATCCGCTTCGCGTTCAACGTCGCGCATCTGGAAGAAGCCGACCGCGAGAAAGGCGTCGCGCATTTTCTCGAGCATATGGCGTTCAACGGATCGAAGGCGATTCCGGAGGGCAAGTTGGTGCCGATGCTCGAACGGCTCGGGCTGGCGTTCGGTGCGGACACCAACGCCTCGACCGCGATCGATCGCACGACCTACAAGCTCGATCTGCCCAAGGTCGATGCGCCGACGATCGACGCGGGCCTGCTGATGATGCGCGAGATCGCGGGCAATCTGACCATTGCCCAAGCGGCGGTCGTCCGCGAACGCGGGATCATCCAGTCCGAGGCGCGGGTGCGCAATAACGTCCAGCGGCGCCAGGCGGCGAGCTTGCTGTCGACGTTGCTGCCCGGCAATCGCCTCGGCGCGCGGATCGGGATCACGCCGGAGGAGGTCGCGAGGACGACGGCGGCGGACATTCGCAATTTCTACGACGGTTATTATCGGCCCGAACGCGCGACTTTGGTGATGGTCGGCGATTTCGATGTCGCGGCAATGGAGCAGAAGATCCGCGCGCGGTTCGCCGACTGGCGCGGCCGCGGCCCGGCGCGGGCGAGCTATGTCCGCCCCAACCCCGAAACCCCGCGCCCCGGGATCGGCCTGTTTTCCGAGCCCGCGGTCCCCGAGGCGTTGTCGATGCAGCATGTCATCGCTTACGAGGCGCCGCTCAATAGCGTCGCTGACGAGCGCCAGGAATTGCTCAAGGGGATTGCGGGGGCGGCATTGAGCAACCGGCTTGCGGTGCTGTCGCGAAGCCCAGAATCGCCGATCCGCGGAGGCCGCGCGGGCGGCGCGAACCTGTTCCGCAGCGCCGAACTGTACGGCATCGACATCTCGCCCAAGGACGGCCGGTGGAAGGAAGCGATGGCGCTGGCCGAGCAGGAAATGCGCCAGGCCGCGCAATATGGCTTCAACCGGAGCGAAGTCGACGAGGCCAAGGCCAATATCGCCACTGCGCTAGCCAATGCGGCCAAACAGGCGGCGGGTCGGACAAGCGGCTCGCTGGCCGAAAGTCTGGTCAATGATTCGATCGACAATTCGGTGTCGAGTTCGCCGGCGTACCAGCTCGCCTTGTTCACCCAGCTCGCGCCGGGGATTGACCGCAAGGCGGTTTCGGACGCGTTCAAGGCGGCGTGGAAGGGCGGGCCGACCGCGATTCACCTGTCGACCCAGACTGCCGTTGCGGGCGGACAGCAGGCGGTTGCCGAGGTTTTGCGCAGCAGCGCGGCGATCGCGGTCACCGCCCCGACCGAGGCAGTCACCAAGGCCTTCGCTTACGATTCGTTCGGCCCGGCGGGGACGATCGTCGCCGATCGCCGGATCGAGGCCGACGGCGTGCGCGCGATCACCTTCGCCAATGGCGTCCAGCTCAACATCAAGAAGACCGACTTCGAACCCGGCCAGATCCTGTTCCGGATGAATGTCGGAAGCGGGATCCAGTCGTTCCCCACCAACCGCGAAGGCTTGTCGGTGATGCTGCCGGTCCTGTCCGGGATGGACGGGCTCAAGGCGCATGATATCGACGAACTGCGCCGGATCGTCGCCGGTCACACCGTCAGCCTGGGGCTGGTCGGCGTCGAGGACGCGATTGTCGCGCAGGGCGGCACCACGGCCAAGGACCTCGAGCTGCAGCTGAAACTGCTCGCCGCCAAGATCATTGCCAGCGGCTATCGCCCCGAAACCCAGGTCAGCTGGGCGTCGATCACCCCGACCGTCGCCAAATCGATCCGCAGCGACGCGATGCAGCGCTTCTCCACCGCCGCGCCCACGATCATCGCCGACGGCGACGCGCGGATGGGGCTGCTCGAGCCCGAGGCGCTCGGCAAGGTCACGCTCGACGATTTGAAAGCCGCGGTCGAGCCCCAGCTCCAGCACGGCCCGATCGCGATCGCGATCGTCGGCGACGTCGATGAGCAAGCGGCGATCGCCGCCGTGGCCAAGACGCTCGGTGCGCTGCCCAAGCGCGGGCCGGCCATGCCTGCGGGCGCACCGGTCCATTTCGCAAGCGATCGATCGATGAAGATCGTTCGTCATGGCGGCGGCGCCGATCAGGGCGTGGTGGCACTGATCTGGCCGACCACCGACGACAGCGACTATAAGTCGGAAATGCGCCGCGAATTGCTCGCCGCCATCCTCCAGCTTCGACTGCTCGCCGAAATCCGCGAGAAGCTCGCCGCGACCTACACCCCCAATGCGGGATCGAGCGCGTCGAACACCTTCAAGGGGTTTGGGTCGTTGAACGTCGCGGTCCCGGCGCAACCGGCAACGATGGACCTGGTGGTCAAGAGCATCCGCACCATCGCCGCCGACCTCGTTGCTCACCCCGCCAGCGCCGACGAACTGCTGCGGGCGCGCAAGCCGATGATCGAGGCCGAACAGCGCGATCAGCGGCAGAATGCCGACTGGCTCGGGCCGGTCGCCAAGGCGCAGTCGGTCCCCGATCAGCTCGAACGCCACCGCACGCGGACGGCAGTCGTTTCGGCGATCACCACCACCGACATCCAGGCCGAGGCGAAGCGCTGGCTGGTCGGCGAACCGCTGCAGATCCGCTCGCTGCCCGAGGGTGCGAAGTGATGCTCACTGCCCGTCGTGCGCGTCGCGCCTGCGCTGGCGCGCAAGCTGCGCGGGCTCTGACCACGTGTCGGCACGGTCCATGCTGGCCCTCGTTCGGCGGTTAGTGGCGGGACGGACAGCAGTCTCGCTGATTGTCCGTTCCTATGGAAGTTTTGCTGCTTTCGAGAGTTGGGCAGACGCTCAAATGGAAGATGGCGTTCTGGACCCGCAAGACTTTCCGGTCGTGGTCATGAGCCTTGCACGATGGGAGCAAGATGCAGCTGGGATAGTACGTCTTTGAACGAGTACGCCGACGTATGGCCGTTCCGTCGCGTGTTGAGCCGCAAATTGCCCTACCCATTTTTAAGCGAG
>ENA-OFCE01000181-OFCE01000181.1-metagenomes-genome-assembly--contig:-NODE-181-length-45001-cov-5.193521_pt1 | contig 45001 bp, 39 predicted proteins | sample MGYA00153388_OFCE01 | MGnify analysis MGYA00153388 | reverse complement strand
TCATCGAATACACGGCGCAGCACATGCCGAAGTTCAACTCGATCAGCATCAGCGGGTACCACATGCAAGAGGCCGGGGCGAACCAGGCGCTGGAGCTGGCGTTCACTCTGGCCGACGGGCAGCAGTACGTGCAGACCGCGCTGGCCAAGGGCCTGGACATCGACGCCTTTGCCGGCAGGCTCAGCTTCTTCTGGGCGATCGGCATGAACTTCTATCTCGAAGTGGCCAAGCTGCGTGCGGCGCGGCTGCTCTGGTGGCGCATCATGAAAAAGCTCGGCGCGCGCAACCCGAAGAGCCTGATGCTGCGCACCCACAGCCAGACCTCGGGCTGGAGCCTGACCGAGCAGGACCCATACAACAACGTGGTGCGCACCACGATCGAGGCGATGGCGGCGGTGTTCGGCGGCACCCAGAGCCTGCACACCAACGCGCTCGACGAGGCGATCGCGCTGCCCACCGAGTTCAGTGCCCGCATCGCGCGAAACACGCAACTGATCATCCAGGAAGAGACCCACATCACGAGCGTGGTCGACCCCTGGGCCGGCAGCTACATGATGGAAAAGCTGACGCACGACATGGCCGATGCCGCCTGGAAGATCATCGAAGAGGTCGAGGCGATGGGCGGCATGGTCAGGGCCGTCGACAGTGGCTGGGCCAAGCTCAAGATCGAGGCCAGCGCCGCCGAGAAGCAGGCGCGCATCGACGCCGGCCGCGACGTCATCGTGGGCGTCAACAAGTACAAGCTCGGGCGCGAGGACGCGATCGACACGCTCACCATCGACAACGTGGCGGTGCGCGAAAACCAGGTGAATCGCCTGCAGCAGGTGCGCGCCGCGCGCGACACGGCGCAGGTGCATGTCGCGCTCGCCGTGCTGACGGAATGCGCCGAAGGCGGGCACGGCAACCTGCTCGACCTGTCGATCCAGGCCATGCGCCTGCGCGCCACGGTGGGCGAGGTGAGCGACGCGCTCGAGAAGGTCTGGGGGCGTCATCGCGCCGACACACAAAAGGTCACCGGTGTGTATGCGGCTGCCTATGACAGCGCCGAGGGTTGGGAACAGCTCAAAGGCGAGATCGATGCCTTTGCCGCCGAGCAGGGCCGCCGGCCGCGCGTGATGATCGCCAAGCTCGGGCAGGACGGCCACGACCGTGGCGCCAAGGTGGTGGCCAGCGCCTTCGCCGACCTCGGCTTCGACGTCGACATCGGCGCGCTGTTCCAGACTGCCGACGAATGCGCGCGCCAGGCGATCGAAAACGACGTGCACGCGGTCGGCGTCAGCACGCTGGCGGCAGGCCACAAGACGCTGGTGCCGGCGATCATCGAATCGCTGCGGGCGCAGGGCGCCGACGACATCGTCGTGTTCGTCGGCGGCGTGATCCCGAAGCAGGATTACCAGTTCCTCTACGAGGCGGGCGTGAAAGGAATCTACGGGCCCGGCACGCCGATCCCGGCCAGCGCGAAGGACGTGCTGGAACAGATCCGCGCCCATTTGCGCCAGGCTTGACTGCGCGTGTGGACTGAACCGATGGCGGGCCTTGACGCGGCACTGACGCTGGCGCTGCGGCGTGGCGAGCGGCGCGCGCTGGCCAAGGCGATCACGCTGCTCGAATCGACCCGAGCCGACCACCGTGCGCGTGCCGATGCGCTGCTGACCGCGCTGCTGCCGCACACCGGACAGGCGCTGCGGCTGGGCATCTCGGGCGTGCCGGGCGTGGGCAAGTCGACTTTCATCGAGGCGCTCGGGCTGCACCTGATCCGCCGCGGCCACCGCGTCGCCGTGCTGGCGATCGATCCGTCCTCGAGCGTCAATGGTGGTTCGATCCTCGGCGACAAGACGCGCATGGAACATCTGTCGGTGCAGGACGCCGCCTTCATCCGACCGAGCCCGGCGTCGGGCACGCTGGGCGGCGTGGCCGAGAAGACGCGCGAGACGATGCTCGCCTGCGAGGCTGCGGGCTTCGATGTCGTGATCGTCGAGACCGTCGGTGTCGGACAGTCCGAGACCGCCGTCGCCGGCATGACCGACCTGTTCGTGATGCTGCAGCTGCCCAACGCCGGCGACGACCTGCAGGCCATGAAGAAGGGCGTGATGGAACTGGCCGATCTGGTCGTCATCAACAAGGCCGACCTCGACCCGCTGGCCGCCGCCCGTGCGCAGGCGCAGGTCGGCGGCGCGCTGTCGCTGCACGGCCCGCACCGGCATCCCGCCGAGGGCGAGGCGGCGCGCTGGCGCCCGCAGGTGATGCAGCTGAGCGCTTTGAAGGGCGAGGGCATCGAGCGCTTCTGGGCGCTGGCGCAGAGCTTCCGTGAGTTGCGCAGCGCCAGCGGCGAGTTCGAGGCACGCCGCCGCCAGCAGGCGCTCAGCTGGATGTGGGATCTGGTGCGCGCCCGGCTGCAGGCCGACTTCCAGAGCCACCCGGCAGTGCGTCTCGCGCTGCCCGGCACGATCGACGACGTGCAGGCTTCACGCGTCGCGGCCTCCACGGCCGCCCGCGCGCTGCTCGGCCTGTTCGAACAATCCCCCACCTGAGGAGACTGCGCCCATGCAGGACATCATCCAGCAGCTCGAAGACAAGCGCGCGCTGGCGCGCCTGGGCGGCGGCGAACGGCGCATTGCGGCGCAACATGCCAAGGGCAAGCTGACGGCTCGCGAGCGCCTCGAACTGCTGCTCGACGAGGGCACGTTCGAAGAGTGGGACATGTTCGTCGAGCACCGCTGCAACGACTTTGGCATGCAGGACCAGAAGATCCCCGGCGACGGCGTCGTGACCGGCTACGGCATGATCAACGGCCGCCTGGTGTTCGTGTACAGCCAGGACTTCACGGTGTTCGGCGGCGCGCTCAGCGAGGCGCACGCCGAGAAGATCTGCAAGGTGATGGACCAGGCGATGAAGGTCGGCGCGCCGGTGATCGGCCTGAACGACTCGGGCGGCGCGCGCATCCAGGAAGGCGTGGCCTCGCTCGGCGGCTATGCCGAGGTGTTCCAGCGCAACGCGATGGCGTCGGGCGTGGTGCCGCAGATCAGCCTGATCATGGGGCCCTGTGCAGGAGGGGCTGTCTATTCCCCGGCCATGACCGACTTCATCTTCATGGTGAAGGACAGCAGCTACATGTTCGTCACCGGCCCCGAGGTGGTGAAGACGGTGACCCACGAGGAAGTGACGGCCGAGGTTCTGGGCGGCGCCACCACCCACACCACACGCAGCGGCGTGGCCGACCTGGCGTTCGACAACGATGTCGATGCGTTGTTGATGCTGCGCCGCTTCTTCAATTTCCTGCCGCAGAACAACCGCCAGAAGGCACCGGTGCGCGACGCCGGCGACCCGACCGATCGCATCGACCTGTCGCTCGACACGCTGGTGCCCGACCACCCCAACAAGCCCTACGACATGAAGGAGCTGATCGTCAAGACGGTCGACGACGGCGACTTCTTCGAATTGCAGCCCGACTGCGCGCGCAACATGGTGATCGGCTTCGCCCGCATGGACGGGCAGACGGTGGGCATCGTCGCCAATCAGCCGCTGGTGCTGGCCGGTTGCCTGGACATCAAGAGCAGCATCAAGGCGGCGCGATTCGTGCGCTTCTGCGACGCCTTCAACATCCCCGTGCTCACCTTCGTCGATGTGCCCGGGTTCATGCCCGGCACGGCGCAGGAATACGGCGGCATCATCAAGCACGGCGCCAAGCTGCTCTATGCGTACGCCGAATGCACCGTGCCCAAGATCACCGTGATCACGCGCAAGGCCTACGGCGGCGCCTACGACGTGATGAGTTCCAAGCACCTGCGTGGCGACGTCAATTACGCCTGGCCGCATGCCGAAATCGCCGTGATGGGCGCCAAGGGCGCGGTCGAGATCATCTTCCGCGACGAGAAGGGCGACCCGGCCAAGCTGGCGGCGCGCGAGGCGCAGTACAAGGCCAAGTTCGCCAACCCCTTCGTGGCCAGCGCACGCGGCTACGTCGACGACGTGATTCAGCCGCACGAGACACGCAAGCGAATCTGCCGCTCGCTGGTGATGCTGCGCGACAAGAAGCTCGAGAACCCGTGGCGCAAGCACGGGAACATCCCGCTTTGATGTTGCCCCCCCAGTCGCTAACGCTCCTGCCTTCGAGGGGCGCCCCACTTGAGACCGGCAGAGCCGGATCCTCGTGGGTGGCTCGGTGGGGCATGGCTGCGCTCGCCCTTGGCGGGGGCGCTGCCGTGCTCGCCCATCGATGGGGCATTGCTGCGCTCGCCTTTGCTTCGCTCGCGCGAGGCCTCGTCCGCACGACCGCTCCTGTTTGGCTCTTTTGCCATTGATCGGATTCGATGATGTTCACCAAGATACTGATTGCCAACCGGGGTGAGATCGCGTGCCGGATCATGCGGACCACGCGACGGATGGGGATTGCTTCGGTGGCGGTGTATTCCGAGGCCGACCGGCATGCGTTGCATGTGGAACTGGCCGATGAGGCGGCCTACATCGGGGCGGCGCCGAGCCGCGAGTCGTACCTGGTGATCGACAAGATCATCGCCGCGGCGCGGCAGACGGGCGCGCAGGCGGTGCATCCGGGCTACGGATTTTTGTCGGAGAACGCCGGGTTTGCGCGGCGCGTCGAGGAAGAGGGACTGGTCTTCATCGGCCCCAAGCACGCGTCGATCGCTGCGATGGGCGACAAGATCGCCAGCAAGAACCTGGCGAATGCAGCGAAGGTCAGCACGATCCCGGGCCACAACGCGGCGATCGACACCGCCGAGCACGCCGTCGAGATCGCCCAGGGCATCGGCTACCCGGTGATGATCAAGGCCAGCGCGGGCGGCGGCGGCAAGGGGTTGCGCGTCGCGTTGAACGACTCGGAGGCTTTCGAGGGCTACACCTCGTGCCGCAACGAGGCGCGCAGTGCCTTCGGCGACGACCGCGTCTTCATCGAAAAATTCGTCGAGGAACCGCGCCACATCGAGATCCAGCTGCTTGGCGACGCGCACGGCCACTGCGTCTACCTGTGGGAGCGCGAGTGCTCGATCCAGCGCCGCCACCAGAAAGTAATCGAAGAGGCGCCGAGCCCGTTTCTGGACGACGCGACGCGCTGCGCGATGGGCGAGCAGGCGGTTGCCCTGGCGCGTGCCGTGAACTACCAGTCGGCCGGCACCGTCGAGTTCGTGGTCGGCAAGGACAAGCGCTTTTATTTCCTCGAGATGAACACGCGGTTGCAGGTCGAGCATCCGGTCACCGAATGCATCACCGGGCTCGACCTGGTCGAGCAGATGATCCGGGTTGCCGCAGGCGAGCCGCTGGCCTTCACGCAGGCGCAGATTCCGCGCCGCGGCTGGGCGATGGAGTGCCGCATCAACGCCGAAGACCCGTTCCGCGGCTTCCTGCCGTCGACCGGCCGGCTGGTGCGGTTCCGTCCGCCCGCGCAGACGATGCAGGCTTCGATGCCGATGCCCGAGGGCGGCGGCGTGCGGGTCGACACCGGCGTCGTCGAAGGCGGCGAGATCCCGATGCACTACGACTCGATGATCGCCAAGCTGATCGTGCACGGGCTCGACCGCGACGATGCCATCAACAAGATGCGCGCGGCCCTGAACGCATTCGTGATCCGCGGCGTCGGCAGCAACATACCGTTCCAGGCGGCGCTGCTGGCGCATCCAGAATTTCAGGCTGGGCGCTTCAACACCGGCTTCATCGCCGAGCATTACCCGAAAGGTTTTTCCGCGGCGCGGCCGGCGCACGAACGCTCCGACTTCGTGCTCGCGCTGGCGGTGGTGGTGAAGCGGCGCATCCGTGAACTCTCGACCGGCCTGAGCGGGCAGGTGCGCGGCCACGAGATGGCGATCGGCGAGGACTTCGTGGTGGTGGTCGACGAAGGCGACGGCGTGCGCCGCCAGGCGGTCGCGCAGGTGCAGGCGCAGGGCGCGCAATGCCGCGTCGAGCTCGACGGCCGCGCGCACCACATCCGCATGGACGGCGCACTGCGCGACATCGCGGTGCACGGCGAATACGACGGCCGGCCGTTTTGCGCTCAGATCGAACGCGTCGGGCTCGATTACCGCATCACGCACAACGGCCTGACGCTGCTGGCGCGCGTGCTGTCGCCCAACGCCGCGCGCTTGTATGCGCTGATGCCGGTCAAGCCGCTGCCGGACCTGTCGAAGTTCTTGCTGTCGCCGATGCCGGGGCTGCTGGTCGACGTCGTGGTGCAGCCCGGCCAAGTGGTGCGCGCTGGCGAGAAGCTCGCTGTCATCGAAGCCATGAAGATGGAGAACATCCTGCTCGCGCAACGGGACGGTGTGGTGTCGCGCATCGCCGCGGTCAAGGGCGAGAGCCTGACCGTCGACCAGATCATTCTGGAGTTTCACTGATGACTGCTGCCGCCCGCCCGTTCAAGGTGCTCGGCTTGCAGCAGGTCGCCATCGGCGGACCGAGCAAGGCGCGGCTGCGCACCTTGTGGGTCGACACGCTCGGGCTGCCGGTCACGGGCCATTTCCGCAGCGAACGCGAGAATGTCGATGAAGATATCTGCGCGCTCGGCGCCGGCCCGTTCAAGGTCGAGGTCGACCTGATGGAGCCGATCGACCCCGACGCGAAGCCGGCGGTGCACGCCACGCCGCTGAACCACATTGGCCTGTGGATCGACGATCTGCCGAAGGCGGTCGAATGGCTCGGGGCGCGGGGCGTGCGATTCGCGCCCGGCGGCATCCGCCGCGGTGCGGCCGGCTTCGACATCTGCTTCATGCACCCGAAGGGCAACGAGCAGTTTCCGATCGGCGGCGAAGGCGTGTTGATCGAGTTGGTGCAGGCGCCGGCCGAGGTGATTGCGGCGTTCGCTACCATCTCGGAATGAGCTTTCAGCAAGGGTTTTTTCGAAATCTTCGCCGCGTGGCCGACGGCGTTTGCGCCGGGAGCGTGCAATGAGCGTGCGGGAGATCTTGAAGATGGGCGACGCGCGCCTGCTGCGTGTCGCGAAACCCGTGCGGGCCTTCGACACGGCCGAATTGCAGGCCCTTATCGAAGACATGTTCGAGACCATGCACGCGGCCCAGGGCGCAGGCTTGGCGGCGCCGCAGATCGGTGTCGACCTGGCGCTGGTGATCTTCGGCTTCGGCAGCATCCAGCGCTATCCCGACGCGCCGCCGGTGCCCGAAACCGTGCTGATCAACCCGCTGATCGAACCGATCGGCAACGCGATGGAAGAGGGCTGGGAGGGTTGCCTCTCGGTGCCGGGCCTGCGCGGTGTGGTGCCGCGCCACGCGCGTATCCGCTACAGCGGATACGACGCACGCGGACAGCGCATCGAACGCGAGGCCGAAGGCTTTCACGCCCGCGTGGTGCAGCACGAGTGCGACCACCTGATCGGCATGCTGTATCCGATGCGGGTGCGCGACTTCAGCCGGTTCGGCTACACCAGCGTGCTGTTTCCCGGGCTCGACGCCGCCGCCGACGATTGACGAGGTTCGATCGGCAGCACGCTGGAGCCCTGCACACCCCCAAGGCGCCGCGGCGCCGAGGAAGCACGGGTCACGGCGCGACCTCCGAGCGCGGCGGCGCCTTGCCCAGCAGCGGCTGCAACGCCGGCCAGACGTTGTCGAGCATGCGAGGATGTGCGGCCGCGGCGGGGTGGATGCGGTCGGGCTGAAACATCTGCTCGGCCTGCGGACCGTCGGCCACGCCGGCCAGCAGGAACGGCACCAGCGCCGTGCCCTCGGAGCGCGCCACGCTGGCAAACAGCGCAGCGAAATCGTCGCTGTACTTGCGCCCGTAGTTGGGCGGCACCTGCATACCGACCACCAGCACGCGCGACTTGGCGGCCGTTGCCGCGCGGGCCATCTCGGCCAAATTTGCGCGGGTTTGCTCGAGCGGCAGGCCTCGCAGCGCGTCGTTGCCGCCGAGTTCCAGGACGACGATGTCGGGCCGGTGCAGCTTGAGCAAGGCCGGCAGCCTCGAGCGGCCGCCCGAGGTCGTGTCGCCGCTGATGCTGGCGTTGACCACCCGGGCCGGCGCCCGCTGCTTCGCCAGCCGCTGCTCGAGCAGCGCGACCCAGCCGCGTCCGCGCTGCAGTCCGTATTCGGCCGACAGGCTGTCGCCGACGATGAGGATCGTTTTCGGCGTCGCATTGGCCCCCCATGAGGGCCGGGCACTGCCGGCGCCGAGGCCGCTCAGCAGGCCAAGCAGGCTAAAGTGCGTCAGCAGACGACGGCGCGTGCGGTTCATTTGCATTCATTCCCATCACCAGAGCACCCATGTCCGAATCGATCATTGCCGTGGAAGGTGTTACGAAGCAGGTGCAGGATTCCAGCGGTACGCTGACCATACTGCACGAGATCGATTTCAGTTTGCCACCCCGGCTTTCGGTGGCGATCGTGGGCGCGTCGGGCTCGGGCAAAAGCACGCTGCTGTCGATCATCGCCGGGCTCGACACGCCCACCACGGGCACCGTCAGGCTGGCCGGCGCTGACCTGTTCAAGCTCGACGAAGACCAGCGCGCCGCGGTGCGCGCGGCCAAGGTGGGCTTCGTGTTCCAGAGCTTTCAATTGTTGGGCAACCTGAACGCGCTCGAAAACGTGATGTTGCCGCTTGAATTGCAGGGCCGCAGCGACGCCCGGGCGCTGGCCACCGAGATGCTGCAGCGCGTCGGCCTCGGTGAGCGGCTGCGCCACTATCCGAAGGTGCTGTCGGGTGGCGAACAGCAGCGCGTTGCGCTGGCACGCGCCTTCGTGGTCCGGCCGGCCGTGCTGCTCGCCGACGAACCCACCGGCAGCCTCGACTTCGCCACCGGCGAGAAAGTCATGGAATTGATGTTCGACCTGAACCGCGAGGCCGGCACGACGCTGGTGCTGGTGACCCACGACCGGGCCATCGCGGCGCGCTGCGATCGTCAACTGCGCATCGAGGCGGGCAGGGTCGATCAGGGCGCGCTGGCGATGTAAGCCCAGACCACGCCACGCACATCGTTGCGGGCGGGGTCCGGATGGAAGCTGGCGGAGAAGCAGGCGTGCGCTTGGCCTCGGCCGATGGGCCCGCTCCCGCTCTGCATGAATGCAAAAGGGCGCCCGCAGGCGCCCTCCGATCACCGGATGGGCACTTCAGTTGGCCGTGCTGAACTTGTAATCGGTCTTGGCCTTGGCGCGCACTTCTTCTCGGTATTTCTCGAGCTTGACCTGCGCCATGCGCTGTTGCAGTTGACCCTTGACTTCTTCATAGGGGGGAAACTGCGCGGCGCGCGTGTCTTCGAGCTTGATGATGTGGTAGCCGAACTGCGACTTGACCGGCGTCTGGGTCATTTCGCCCTTTTGCAGCTTGACCAGCGCCTGCGAGAACTCGGGCACATAGGCGCCCGGGTTGGCAAAGTCCAGGTCGCCGCCGTTTGCTCCCGACCCCGGGTCTTTCGATTGGGTCTTGGCGAGCTCTTCGAAACTGCCGCCGGCCTTGATTTGCGCGATCAGCGCGACCGCCTCTTCTTCCTTTTCGACCAGAATGTGGCGGGCGCGGTATTCGGTGCCCGCCGACTGGGCTTTGAACTTCTCGTATTCGGCTTTCATCTCGGATTCAGTGACCGGGTTCTTGACCTGGTAATCGGCGAACAGCGCCTGTATCAGCAGGCCTTGACGCGCCTGCTCGAGCTTTTGGCGGTAGTCGGCGTTGGCGGCCATGCCACGTTTTTCTGCTTCCTGGCTGTAGATCTCGTCGAGCACCACCTTGTCGCGCGCCCGCTGGTCGATGTCGGGTGGCAATTGCTGGTTTTGCGCAGTGGCCTGCGCGCCGACCTGCTTGAGCAACACATCGATGCGCGACTTCGGCACGGCCTTGCCGTTGACGATGGCAATGTTCTGGGCCTGCGCGGACAGCGGCGCGGCAAGGACGAGCGACAGCGCGAACAGGCTGGCGCAATGGGCGATTGGTTTGATTTTCATGGCGGTACCTTCGGCAAGAACAAGGGAGTGAAGCGACCCGTTTCGCTGCAGGCCTGCAAACGTCGGGCGGCTTGGCGAGGTCTGAACGAGGTTCTGAATTTACGAGTCGTCCGGAAGTCTGGCGTCGATCGCCAGGGCGTGGATACCCGCCGGGATCAAAAACGCGAGGGCATCATATACGAGGCGATGACGCGCCACACGGGTCAGTCCCTGGAAACGCACGCTGGCGATGCGCACGCTGAAATGACGGCCTTCGCGCGCCCCGGCGTGGCCGGCGTGCAGGTGGCTGTCGTCGTCAACCTGCAAGGCGGCCGGCGCGAGCGCCGCGGCCAGCGCCGCTTCGATGTCTTGCGCCGACACGCCCGTGGAAGGGCCTTCGTGCGGCGCACTTCGGTCGACGCCTTTCGGGCGGTCGATCGGGCTCATGGTCGGCCTCCCGGGCTCGGCGCTGGCTCGACCGCGGCCGGCTCGTCGGCATCGCTTTCGATCACATGGCGGCTCAGGTAGAGGCCTTGCGCCAGCGTGAAGAGCAACATCAGTCCGATGCCGCCGAACAGTTTGAAGTTCACCCAGTTGGCGGTGCTGTAGTTGTAGGCCACGTAGAGGTTGAGCACGCCCATCAGCGCGAAGAACGCGATCCAGGCCAGGCTCAGCCGCTGCCACACGGGCGCCGGCAGCTTGAGCTGTGCTCCCATCAGCACCTGCAGCAGGTTTTTGCCGAAGAAGGCCTGGCTGACCCAGAACGCCAAACCCATCACCCAATACAGCACGCTGGGTTTCCATTTGATGAAAGTCTCGCTGTGGAAATAGATCGTGGCGCCGCCCAGCACCGTGACCAGTCCCAGGCTGACCCACAGCATCATGTCGATCTTCTTGCCGCGGGCCAGCAACACCACCACCTGCAGCAAGGTGGCGGCAATCACGACCACCGTGGCCAGCAGCACCGGGGCCTCGGCCGGGCCGACCACGCCGCCCGACACCAGAAAGCCCAGGTGGTCGGTGGCGTACGCGGCGGCCCAGTCCTTGTTGCCTTCGGCGTACTTGAACATGCCGAAAAAGAGAAAGATGGGCAGGAAATCGAGCAGGATTTTCATGAGGCACACGGGCGGCGCCCGCAGTGATGTTTGTCAGGTGGGGAAGGGCGCATTCAGTTCTTGCAATCTATTCAGTCGAGGCGTGGTCTATCGACGCGGAATTGATGCAAAAACGCTCGCCGGTGGGTTGCGGGCCGTCGTCGAAAACGTGTCCCAGGTGCGAACCGCAGTGGTTGCACCGCACCTCCACCCGCACCATGCCGTGCGCGCGGTCGACGACGCGCTCGATCACGGTGCTGTTGATCGGCGCCGAATAGCTTGGCCAGCCACAGCCGGCATCGAATTTCGATCCCGCTTCGAACAGCGGGGTGCCGCAGCCCACGCAGTTGTAGCGGCCTGGCTTCCAGTGATCCCAGTACTTGCCGGTGAACGGGCGCTCGGTGCCGGCTTCGCGCGCCACCTGGTACTGCATCGGATCGAGTTCGGCGCGCCATTGCTCGTCGGTCTTGTGGAGCGGGTAGGTCTTGTCGTCGATGCGGCTCATGGGACCGGGACACCTCGGTGTGTTACGCCCGTGCGGGCAGGATAACGTCGTGTTTCTTTACCGACGTTGCGCGGTTTGAACGCCGCCAGCCCGTTGATTTTAGCGATGCAGAGTTCCCGGCGTGCTGGTGCGGTCTGAGCTGGCAATGCAGCGCTGCGCCGCAGTGGAGCGGGGCCGCCTCGCGTTCGACAGCCTCTCGATAGCCGCCCGGACGGCTGCTTGAACGGCCGCTTGAACGACCTTTTGAACGGCAGCTTGGACGGTCGCTCGAACGGCCGCCCAAACGGCCGCCCAGACCGCCGCTTGGACCGACCGCGCAATGTGTCCCCGTGCGCCCCGGCGCGTGGGTCGGATGATGCCTGATGCTTGATGCTTGATGCCGCAGTGCCGCAGTGCCGCAACACCGCAACACCGCAATACCGCAATACCGGGCCGCACGCGCCGTTGGCGGGGTTGGAAGCACGCCGGCCTGGCGTGGTGCGGGCCTGCAACGGGGCCTGCACGCGAACTTGTTTGCGCTCAGGCCCGCACCCGGCGCCGTGCGCACAATCGGTCACCGAGGGCAGGCGTGCTGCGTCTGCGGCCTCCGGTGGTATTTCCCGGTCGGGCCGTGTCCCCGACAACTCACACCGGACACCGACATGTCGATCACGCGTTTTGAAAAGATCATTTGGTTGCTGATATTCGGCGGCCTCATCACGCTGGGCCTGGGCCTGGCGGTGGCGCCGGGCCAGCCCGGGCTGGGCTGGACACTGGCGGTGACCGGCGCGCTGGCGGTGGTGCTTGGCGCCGTGCTGGTGTGGGTGCGCTCGCGCATGTCGGCACCATGAAGTTTCCGGTGCTGATCCCGTTCGTCGAGGAGCTCGGCATGGAGCTGCAGGCGATGGGCGACGGCCGCGCCACGCTGACGGTCGACCTGCGCGATGCGCACCTCAATTCGTGGGAAGTGGCGCACGGCGGCGTGATGATGACGTTGCTCGATGTGGCGATGGCACACGCCGCACGCAGCCTTCTGCACGGCCGCACCGCTGACGGCCCCGGCGTGGTGACGCTCGAGATGAAGACCAGTTTCATGCGTCCCGGCCTGGGTCGGCTGCGCGCCGAAGGCGTGTTGCTGCACCGCGCCACCACGCTGGCATTCACGGAAGGTTCGGTTTTCAACGAAGCCGGCGAGTTGTGCGCTCATGCCACCGCGACCTTCAAGTTCATCCACGCACTGCCCACCGGCAAGCGGCGCCTGAACGCCCTGCAACGCCAAGACGACGCCACCGGAGACGCGCCATGACCTTCACGAACAAACAGGTGCTGCTGGCCTCGCGCCCGACGGGCGAGCCGACGACCGGCAACTTCCGTGTCGTCGAGCAGTCGCTGCCCGGCCCGGACGAACTGGGCGACGGACAGGTGCTGGTGCGGCACCACTTCCTGTCGCTCGACCCGTACATGCGTGGCCGCATGAATGCCGGCAAGAGCTACGCGGCGCCGCAGCCTCTTGACAGCGTGATGATCGGCGGCACGGTGGGCGAGGTGGTGCAGTCGCGGCACGCCGGCTACAAGGCGGGCGACAAGGTGGTGGGCATGGGCGGCTGGCAGCAATACAGCATGGTCGATGGCAACGCGCCCGGCATGCTGCGCCGGGTCGACACCTCGGCCGTGCCGCTGTCGGCGTACCTCGGCGCGGTCGGCATGCCCGGCGTGACCGCCTGGTACGGCCTGACGCAAATTTGCGCGCCGAAGGCCGGCCAAATGGTGACGGTCAGTGCCGCCAGCGGTGCGGTCGGCAGCGCGGTCGGGCAACTGGCCAAGGCGCGCGGCTGTCGCGCGGTCGGCATCGCTGGCGGTGCCGAGAAGTGCCGCTATGTGGTCGAGGAACTGGGCTTCGATGCCTGCGTCGATTACAAGGCGCATGCCGATCCAAAGGCGCTTTACCAGGCCCTCGAGCAGGCCACGCCGAACGGCGTCGACGCCCACTTCGAGAACGTCGGCGGCGCCGTGCTGGACGCCGTGCTGGCGCGCATGAACGCGTTCGGGCGCATCGCGCTGTGCGGCATGATCAGCGGCTACAACGGCGCGCCGATCCCGCTTGGCCAGCCGGCGCTCATCCTGCAGTCGCGGCTGATGTTGCAGGGCTTCATCGTCAGCGAGCACATGGAGGCCTGGCCGCCGGCGCTGAAGGAACTGGGCACGCTGGTGGCCAGCGGAAAACTCAAGTACCGGGAGTCGGTGGCACAAGGCATCGAGGCCGCGCCAGAGGCCTTCATCGGGCTGCTCAAAGGGCGAAATTTCGGCAAGCAGCTGGTCGCGCTGGTGTGAGCTTCAGAGCCGCCTGACGCCGCCCCGGCGGGGTGGCAAGTCGCTTCACCATAACCTTGCGCTCTTGACCAATCAGACCGGCGCGTCGGTGCTGTGCCCGTGTTTCGTGCCGCCCCGCATCGCCGACAGCGAACGCAGAAGGCCGCCCGGGATGCGCGACGGCGCGGCGCCGACGCGCAGCCAGCAGCTCGGCATGGCGATGGCGGCGCGCGCGGTCGGTAGCGGCAAGGTCAATGCGTCGGTCGTGGCGCAGCAGATGTTCGAGGCGGTGCGCGAGCAGCTCTTCTACATCTGCAGGCTTGCAGCTGCGCATGGACGACATCCTGCGGTCGCACAACCCGACCGACCCGAACGTGCACGGGCCCGAACTCGGCGCCGAATTGCGCGCCGCGCCGCGCGAGACGACCTGAGGGCGCGACACGACGCGCTGACGCCCGGTCGCCATCCAGGCGCTCCCGCGCCACGCAGCACCCGAGTTTTCAAAAACACCTGGAAACACTGCCGCAGCCCGGCAGCCAGCTGGTGGTGCGCGATGGCGCGCGCCGGCCGCGTGTGATCGTGCGCATCACGCATGTCGAACGCCGTCGCGTCGACCAGGTCGACAACCGCTTCGCCTTCAAGGCCGGCGAGGGCGACCTGAACCTGCGCGGGTGGCTGACCGCGCACCGGCAGGACGGCGCCGAACGCGGCGAGCAGAAAGGCTTCGAAGTCGGTGCGCCGCTCGACAAAGTGCTCGAGCACTTCGACGTGTCTGGCCGGCGCCGCACGAGGGACCGCAGGGCCCCGGCCAGGCGGCTTGACGGCCGTGGCGGGCAGCCGGCCGGCGCAGCGTCTGCGGCAGGCTGCGGTGGATGGGTGCGACGACATCGGCTGCGCTGGCGACCAGGCTGCCCGGCAGCGCGACGGCGTCCATCGAGGCCGCTCACCAGGCGAAATCGGCCAGCGTGAGCGCGGCCGCCGGAGTGGTCTTGATCGGCGCCTCTGCGCATTTGCAGATCGCCTCGGGTCGTGGTGTGGGCCTGTGGCCGACGCTGTGTGCTCTCGCAATGAGGCGCCGTCACCCGGCCGGCGCGCCCGGCCATCGGCGGTGGTTAACATCGTTGGCCATGCCCGGCTTCCGCCTCTCAGCGCCCCCGTTTCGCTCGCCGCGTTGCCGCCGATGGAGCACCGCATGAGAACGGTCCGGGCTGTCGCGCTGGTCGGGCTGGCGTCGTTGATGGCGGGTGGATCGTTTGCACAAACCAGCGAAGCGAGCGCCGACGGGCTGAGCTCGCGGCCAACGCAGGTGCGCGTGAATTTCGAGTCGGTTGCACTGCCCGGCGACGAGCGCATGGGCTTGCTGGGCACCAGCTACCTGATTGAATTCGGCCGGGGCTTGTCCGCGGGCCCGGCCGTGTATGGCGCGATCGCGGGGCAGCGTGGTGGGCTGTTCACGATCGGCGCCGAACTGAACTGGCAGCGCCGACTGAGCGGCCCGCTGTGGCTCGACCTCGGTTATTACGCCGGCGGCGGTGGCGGTGGCGCGGCACCGGTGGGCGGCGGCCTGATGCTGCGTCCGCACGCCGACCTGCTGTGGGACTTCGGCGGCTTTCGTGCTGGCCTGTCGCTGTCGCAGGTGCGCTTCGCCAATGGGCAGATCGACAGCCGCCAACTCGGGCTGGTGGCGTCGGTGCCGACCAATTTTCGCTACGTCGCAGCCGACCGCCTCGACGCCCCGGTGAGCGGCAGGGCCGGTACCGGCCTCGGATTCGACCGCGTGCAGGCGGTGGTGGCGGTGCTCCGGCCACCGTCGGACGCGCGCCGCACCGGCGGCGGCAGCCTGCCGGCGAACATCGGGCTGGTCGGCGTGCGCGCCGAGCAGGCGCTGGGCAAGCATGTTTATTGGGGCGTCGAGGCGGCCGGCGCCGCCAGCGGCGGGGTGGCAGGCTATGCGGAATATCTGGCCACGCTGGGGGCTGAGAGTGGCTATTGGCAAGGCAACCTGGTGTTGGGCGCGCGCGCCGCGGCGGGCATGGGCGGCGGCGGCGAAGTGCCAGTCGGAGGCGGGCTGTTGCTGAAGGGTTCAGCGTACGGCATCGTTCGCCTGAGCGACGTCCTCGGCCTGACCCTGGAAGGCGGCGTGATGAAGGCGCCGCAGGGCGAGCTGACGGCGCCTTTCGCGTCCGCCTCGCTGCTGTGGGTGCTCGAAGACCGGTTCGACGCCGGTCAGTCTGCGCTGGCCACGCGCACCGAATGGATCCTCGGCCTCGAGCGCTACGAAGCGGCCCGCCGCGACGGCAGCGAACGCACGCTGGACGCCGTGGTGCTCAAGATCAACCGCTTCCTGTCGCCGCACTTCTACCTGACCGGGCAGGCGCACAGCGCGCTGTCCGGCGGTGCCGGCGGGTATTCGGTGGGTCTGTTCGGCCTGGGCGTGCAAACGCCGCTCGGCGCGCGCTTTCATGCCGGCGCCGAACTGCTGGCCGGGGCAGCCGGCGGTGGCGGCGTCGACACCACGGGCGGGTTTGTCGTGCAGCCGATGGCCTACGTGGGCTGGCAGGCGACGCCGGCCATCGCGCTGCGCCTGGGCGCCGGAAAGATCGCCACCCGCCAGGGGCCACTCGACAACCCTGTGGTGGAGCTGTCGCTGGCTTTCACATTCGGGGTGGCGAGTGGCGGCCGCCCGTGATCGTGCGCAGGTGATGGGTCGCCCGGCATGAGCGCGCCGGGCCGCCCCCAGTGCGAATCCCGAAGCGCTCTTCGCGCGGGGCAGTCGATGAGCGCGCCGGGCCGCTTCCCAGCGCGAATTTCGAAGCGCTCGGCGCACGGGACAGCCCAATGAGTGCCGGCGCGTGGCGCGTCGCGGTGGTCGGCGGCGGGCCGGCCGGGCTGATGGCGGCTGAACGGTTGGCGTTGGCGGGATTGCAGGTCGACCTGTACGACGCGATGCCATCAATCGGGCGCAAGTTTTTGTTGGCCGGGCGCGGCGGCCTGAACCTGACCCACAGCGAGCCGCTCGATGCGTTCGTGAGCCGCTATGGCGCGCGCCGCGCGGCAGTCGAATCGATGTTGCACGAGTTCGGCCCGGGCGAGTTGCGCGTCTGGGCGCTGGCGCTCGGCGTCCGCACCTTCGTCGGCAGCTCGGGCCGTGTGTTTCCCACCGACATGAAGGCGGCGCCGCTGTTGCGCGCTTGGCTGCACCGCCTGCGCGGCCTGGGCGTGCGCCTGCACATGCGCCATCGCTGGCTCGGCTGGGCCGGCGAGGGCGGCGATCGCCACCGGCTTCGGTTCGCCGCGCCAGCGGGTGAGTTGACAGCTGAATTCGAGTCGGTGCTGCTGGCCCTCGGCGGCGCCAGCTGGGCCCGACTTGGGTCGGACGGCGCGTGGGTGGCGCTGCTGGCCGGGCGCGGCATTGACGTCGCCCCGCTGCGTCCGTCGAACTGCGGCTTCGACGTGGCCCGGCCGAGCGCGGCAGGTGTTCCGCTCGCCGGCTGGACCGAGCACTTCCGCAGCCGCCATGCTGGCCAGCCACTCAAGAACGTAACGCTGTCGCTGGCAGGCGATGCGGCGGCCGGGCCGGTCGGCGAATTCGTCGCGACCGACCACGGCATCGAAGGCAGCCTCGTCTATGCAATTTCGGCGCGGGCCCGGGACCAGCTCGAGAAGCACCGAAGCGCGGTGCTGCACATCGACCTGCTGCCCGCCCGCAGCGCCGAGTTCGTGGGGTCGGAAGTGGCGCGGCCGCGCGGGTCGCGTTCGCTGTCGACCCACCTGAAAAGCAGGCTCGGGCTGGACGGCGTGAAGGCCGCGCTGCTGCACGAACTGCTGCCGCGCGAAACCATCGCCGACCCGGCGCGGCTGGCGCAAGCCATCAAGGCGCTGCCGCTGTCGCTGCTGTCGGCGCGGCCGATCGACGAAGCCATCAGCAGCGCCGGCGGCGTGCGTTTCGAAGCGCTCGACGACGGGTTGATGCTGGGCGCCCTGCCCGATGTGCATTGCGCCGGCGAGATGCTCGACTGGGAGGCGCCCACCGGTGGCTACCTGCTGACGGCGTGCATGGCCAGTGGCCGTGCCGCCGCGCTTGGCGTGCTGCGCCGGGCCGGCCTGCCGGTGGCCTGACGGCGCATGCCGGCGTCGGCCCGCCGGGGTCGGGCGCTGTGTCACACTGCGCCGCTTCAATTTCCAGACCCCGCGCGGGTCCCCGAGCCTTGGACCAGACCGTACTGCAAATCGCCGCCGAACTGAAGGTTCGGCCGGCTCAGGTCCAGGCGGCGGTCGACCTGCTGGACGGTGGGGCCACGGTGCCCTTCATCGCGCGCTACCGCAAGGAAGCGACCGACAACCTCGACGACATCCAGCTTCGCGAGCTGGAAGCAAGGCTGAGCTATCTGCGTGAGCTGCAAACGCGCCGCGAGGCGGTGCGGTCCGCGATCCAGGAGCAGGGCAAGCTGACGTCCGAACTGGCCGCCGCGATCGACGCCGCGCCAACCAAGCAGGATCTGGAAGACCTGTACCTGCCGTACAAGATCAAGCGTCGCACCAAGGCGGTGATCGCCCGCGAAGCCGGGCTGGAGGTGCTGGCCGACCGGTTGTTCGTCGACCCGACGCGGGTTCCGTCCACCGAGGCGGCCGGCTTCATCCACGCCGAGGCCGGTTTTGCCGACGCCGCGGCCGTGCTCGACGGTGTGCGAGACATCCTGGCCGAGCGCTGGGCGCAAGACCCGCAGCTGGTGCGCACATTGCGCGAGTGGCTGTGGAGCGAAGGCCGGCTCCAGTCCAAGCTGCGCGACGGCAAGGATGCCAACCACCCGGATGTGGCGAAGTTCCGAGACTATTTCGATTATTCGGAACCGATCCGCAGCGTGCCTTCGCACCGCGCGCTGGCAGTGTTTCGCGGTCGCACGCTGGAACTGCTCGAGGTCAGGCTGGTGCCCGAGGAAGCGACTCCGGCGGCTTTGCCGAACGGGGCGTTGGCACCGTCGCTGGCCGAAGGCCGCATCGCAATGCACCTGGGCTGGCGCCACCAGCAGCGGCCGGCCGACGACCTGCTGCGCAAATGTGTCGCGTGGGCCTGGAAGGTCAAGCTGAGCCTGAGCCTGGAGCGTGATTTGTTCGGCCGGTTGCGTGAGCAGTCCGAGGTGGTGGCGATCAAGGTGTTCGCCGAGAACTTGCGCGACCTTCTGCTGGCAGCGCCCGCCGGGCCGCGCGTCGTGCTCGGGCTCGACCCCGGCATTCGCACCGGCTGCAAGGTCGCGGTGGTCGACATCAACGGCAAGGTGCTGGCCACCACGACCGTCTACCCGCTCGAGCCGCGGCGCGACTGGGAAGGCTCGCTGCACACGCTGGGGCTGTTGTGCGCCAGCCACGGTGTCAGCCTGATCGCGATCGGCAACGGCACCGGCAGCCGCGAGACCGACAGGCTGGCGGCCGAGCTGGTGCAGCGCATCTTGCAGCAGGCGCCCGGGCAGCGTCTCGACAAGGTGGTGGTCAGCGAAGCCGGCGCGTCGGTCTATTCGGCCAGCGAACTGGCGAGCCTGGAGATGCCCGACCTGGATGTGAGCCTGCGCGGCGCGGTCAGCATCGCCCGGCGCCTGCAGGACCCGCTGGCCGAGCTGGTCAAGATCGAACCGAAAAGCATCGGCGTCGGCCAGTACCAGCATGACGTCGACCAGAACGAACTGGCACGCAGCCTGAACGCCGTGATCGAAGACTGCGTCAATTCGGTCGGCGTCGACCTGAACACAGCCTCGGCGCCGCTGCTGTCGCGCGTGTCGGGCCTGAGCAGCGCGGTGGCGGCGAGCATCGTGCGCTGGCGCGATGCGCACGGCTCGTTCCACAACCGCCAGCAGTTGCGCGAGGTGGCCGGGCTGGGCGCCAAGACCTTCGAGCAAAGCGCCGGATTCATGCGCATTCGCGGCGGTGACAACCCGCTCGACCAGTCGGGCGTGCACCCCGAAACGTATCCCGTGGTCGAACGCATGCTGGCCGCGCTGAAGCGCCCGGCCGCCGAGGTGATGGGACGCAGTGACGTGCTGCGCGCCCTGCAGGCGCAGCACGGGTTGCAGGCCTGGACCGACGAGCGTTTCGGCCTGATCACGGTGAAGGACATCCTGGCGGAGTTGGAAAAGCCCGGCCGCGACCCGCGACCGGACTTCAAGGTGGCGCGCTTCAACGACGGCATCGAGGCGATCAGCGATCTGCAGCCCGGCATGACGCTGGAAGGCACCGTCAGCAACGTGGCGCAGTTCGGCGCGTTCATCGATCTCGGAGTGCACCAGGACGGGCTGGTGCACGTGAGCCAGCTGGCGCACAAGTTCGTCAGCGATGCGCGCGAGGTGGTCAAGACCGGCGACATCGTCAAGGTGCGCGTGCTCGAAGTCGATCTGGCGCGAAAGCGCGTCTCGTTGACGATGAAGCTGGACGCGCCGGTGGCGCCGCGTGGCGCGCCGGCGGGCAACGCCTTCCGGCCGGCCGAACGGCACGAGCGCCAGCCCGCGGCGCGACCGGCGCCGTCGGCCGCCGGTGCGATGGCCGCGGCGTTCGCCAAGCTGACGCCGCGGCGCTGAGCGGAGGCCGCGGCTTTCGATCGCTTGCACTGACTTGCACTGACCCGACGAGAGCGCGAAGCACCGATGCGAACCACGATTGCCGACATGCCCGGCTCGAAGATTCGCCTGGTGGCCAACGCCGGGCTCGGGCGCAGCGACGTGCTCGCGTTCTGGTTTGGCGAAAGCGACGAACCCACGCCGCTGTCGGTGCGCGAGGCGGCGATGCGGTCGCTGGCGGCCGGCGAGACGTTCTACTCACAGAACCACGGCCTGCCTGAATTGCGCGAGGCGCTGTCGGGCTACATCGGCAAGCTGCACTGCAGTGTGCCGGCCAGCCGCATCGCCGTGACCTCGTCGGGCGTCAACGCCTTGATGCTTGCCACGCAACTGCTGGTCGATGCGGGCGACGAGGTCGTCGCCGTGGTGCCGCTGTGGCCGAACCTGACCGCGCAGGCGCAAATCCTGGGCGCCAGGGTCCGGCGTGTCTCGCTGCAACCGGTGAATGGTGCCTGGCAACTTGATCTGCCGACGCTGCTGGTCGCGATCACGCCGGCGACGCGCATGCTGTTGATCAACGCGCCGAACAACCCGACCGGCTGGACGCTGACCCGGGCCGAGCAGCAATCGATCCTCGACCATTGCCGCGCCACCGGCACCTGGATCGTCGCCGACGAGGTTTACGAGCGCGTCTACTTCCCCGAGGCCGACGGCGCCGCGCTGGCCGGCAGCTGCGCGCCGAGCTTCCTCGATATTGCCGAACCCGACGACCGGCTGATCGTCGCGAACAGCTTTTCCAAGAGCTTCCTGATGACCGGCTGGCGGCTCGGCTGGCTGGTGGCGCCGCAGCCCTTGATGAACGCATTGGGCACGCTGATCGAGTTCAATACCTCTTGCGCGCCGACGTTCGTCCAGCGCGCCGGGCTGGCCGCCGTGCAGATTGCCGATCAATTCGTGCCGGGCCTGGTGCAGCGCCTGCAGCATTGCCGCGACACGCTGGTGCCGCAATTGGCGGCGCTGCCGGGTGTGCACGTGGCGTTGCCGCCGGGCGGCATGTACGCGTTCTTCCGGATCGAGGGCCAGCACGATTCGCTGGCTTTTGCGCAGCACCTGGTCAGCAGCGCCGGGCTGGGACTGGCGCCTGGCGTGGCGTTCGGTCCGGAAGGCGAAGGATGGTTGCGCTGGTGCTTCGCGTCGCACGACCCCGGCCGGCTGACGCGCGGCGTCGAGCGTCTGGCGGCATGCCTGGGGCGCTGAAGCAGGCGGGGCCGGGCTACAATTAAAGCGCTGTACCGTCGATGAGTTTCCTCATCGGCGACATGGCAAGCACGGCGCAGGTCGGTTTCACCGGCGACCGCAAGTGATTACTCCGAAACCGCGACATCCTGCATGGGGCAGGCTGACTCGGTTTCGATCCACAGGAAACGAGCCATGTCCCAAGCCACCATCAACAAGACCGAGATCGTCCAGGCACACGCACGCAGTGCCGGCGACACCGGTTCACCCGAAGTGCAGGTCGCCATCCTGACGGCCCGCATCAATGACCTGACGCCGCACTTCAAGGCCCACTTGAAGGACCACCACGGTCGCCGTGGCTTGCTCAAGATGGTCAATCAGCGCAAGAGCCTGCTGGCCTACCTCAAGGACCGCGACGCCGATCGTTACACCGCGCTGATCCAGAAGTTGGGGTTGCGCAAGTAGCCAAGTCCGAGATGAACAAAGCCTGTCTGGATTCGCCAGGTCAGGCTTTTTCCATTTTCCAGTTTGGAGCCGGACATCGCGGCGCTGCTGTGTCATTCCATCGACGTGCCCTCGGGGCTTCGATGGAATGGCATCCCGCCCAGAGGTCTTGAGTTCCGGGTTCGGTCGCCACCCTGAAGGCGTCAGACAACCACCGGAGACACCCGCCATGAGCATGTTCCACAAAGTCACCAAGACCTTTCAATGGGGTCAGCACACCGTCGTCCTCGAGACTGGCGAGATCGCGCGCCAGTCGGGCGGGGCTGTCATCGTCAACATCGAAGACACGATGGTGCTGGCCACCGTGGTCGCCGCCAAGAACGCCAAGCCGGGCCAGGACTTCTTCCCGCTGACGGTCGACTATCTCGAAAAGACCTACGCCGCGGGCAAGATTCCCGGTAGTTTCTTTAAACGCGAAGGCCGTCCGAGCGAGTTCGAGACACTGACTTCGCGGCTGATCGACCGACCGCTGCGGCCGCTGTTCCCGGAAGGCTTCTACAACGAGGTGCAGGTCGTTATCCACGTGATGTCCCTCAACCCCGAGGTGTCGGCCGACATCGCGGCGCTGATCGGCGCGAGCGCGGCACTGGCGATCTCGGGCATTCCGTTCAACGGCCCGATCGGTGCGGCCCGCGTGGGCTACATCAACGGCCAGTACGTGCTGAACCCGGGCAAGACGCAACTTCTCGACTCGAAGATGGACCTGGTGGTCGCCGGCACGGAAGCCGCAGTGTTGATGGTCGAAAGCGAGGCGCAGCAGCTCAGCGAGGAAATCATGCTGGGCGGCATCGTCTTTGGGCACGAGCAGGGCAACATCGCCATCAATGCGATCCACGACCTGGTGCGTGACGCCGGCAAGCCGGCTTGGGACTGGACCGCTCCTTCGAAGGACGAGTCTTTCATCGCCAAGATCGGCGCCCTGGCCGAGCAGCCTTTGCGCGATGCCTATCAAATTCGCTCGAAGCAGGCGCGCACGCACGCCACGCGCGCCGTCACCGCATCCACGATCGCTTCGTTGCAGGAAGAAGGCGTGGTGTTCGACAAGGTCAAGCTCGACAATGTGATCTTCGACATCGAAGCGCGCATCGTGCGGAGCCAGATCTTGTCGGGCGAACCGCGCATCGACGGCCGCGACACGCGCACGGTGCGCCAGATCGAAATTCGCAACAGCGTGCTGCCACGCGCCCACGGCTCAGCCCTGTTCACCCGAGGTGAGACGCAGGCGCTGGTGGCGGCCACGCTGGGCACCGAACGCGACTCGCAGCGCATCGACGCGCTGGCCGGTGAGTTCACCGAGCACTTCATGCTGCACTACAACATGCCTCCGTTCGCCACTGGCGAAACGGGCCGGGTCGGCACGCCGAAGCGCCGCGAGATCGGCCACGGCCGGCTGGCCAAGCGTGCCCTGGTGGCGGTGTTGCCAGACCGTGGCGATTTCCCGTACTCGATGCGCGTGGTGTCGGAGATCACCGAGTCCAACGGTTCGTCGTCGATGGCTTCGGTGTGCGGTGGCTGCCTGGCCTTGCTGGACGCCGGCGTGCCGTTGAAGGCGCATGTGGCCGGCATCGCGATGGGCCTGATCAAGGAAGCCAACCGCTTTGCCGTGCTGACCGACATCCTGGGCGATGAAGATCACCTGGGCGACATGGACTTCAAGGTGGCCGGCACCACCGGTGGCATCACCGCGCTGCAGATGGACATCAAGATCCAGGGCATCACGAAGGAAATCATGCAGGTGGCGCTGGCGCAGGCCAAGGAGGCGCGCCTGCACATTCTGGGCAAGATGGTCGAAGCGATGGGCGGCGCCAAGGCCGAGGTGTCGCAGTTCGCGCCGCGCCTGTACACGATGAAGATCAACCCGGAAAAGATCCGCGACATCATCGGCAAGGGAGGTGCGACCATCCGCGCGCTGACCGAGGAGACCGGCTGCACCATCGACATCGGCGAAGACGGCACCATCACCATCGCCAGCGTCGATGCCGACAAAGCCGAGTTCGCCAAGAAGCGCATCGCCGAGATCACGGCCGAGGCCGAGATCGGCAAGGTCTACGAAGGCGCGATCACCAAGATCCTGGATTTCGGCGCGCTGGTCAACATCCTGCCCGGCAAGGACGGCCTGCTGCACATCAGCCAGATCGCCCACCAGCGGGTCGAGAACGTCACCGACTTTCTGCAGGAAGGACAAATCGTCAAGGTCAAGGTGCTGGAGACCGACGAGAAGGGCCGCATCAAGCTGAGCATGAAGGCGCTTATCGAGCGGCCCGAGGGCATGCCTGAAGAGCGCTTCGAGCCTCGTGGCGATCGGGGCGACCGCCCGCCGCGCCGCGACCGCGACGATCGCCCACGCCGCGAACGCAGCGACCGTGACGACCGTCCCCGCGAGCCGCGCGCTGCCGAGGCCGTGCCTGCAGAGGTCGTGACCGAGCACGCAGCACCGGTGGTGGCCCCCGAGACGCCCAAGCAGCCCGAGTAAGTGCCCCATCCCATGCGTGCGATCCAGATCAGCGCCCCGGGCGGTCCCGAGGTGCTGCAGCCGTGCGAGCGGCCGATACCCGAACCACGCCCGGGCGAGTTGCTGATCAAGGTCGAAGCCTCCGGCATCAACCGCCCCGACGTGTTGCAGCGCAAGGGGCTGTACCCGATGCCACCGGGCGTGTCCGACCTGCCCGGTCTGGAAGTCGCCGGCACCGTTTTTGGCGGGTCCGCGGCCGACCTGGCGGCGGCGGGCCTGGGCCTGGGCGATCCGGTGTGCGCGCTGGTGGCTGGTGGCGGTTATGCCGAGTTCTGCGTTGCACCGGCCGGCCAGTGCCTGCCGGTTCCCACGGGCCTGACGATGGTGCAGGCGGCCAGCCTGCCCGAAACCTTCTTCACCGTCTGGCAAAACGTGTTCTTCATCGCCCGGCTCAAGCCTGGCGAGACACTGATGGTGCAGGGCGGTTCCAGCGGCATCGGTGTCACGGCCATTCAACTGGCCAAGGCGATGGGCTCGCAGGTCATCGTCACGGCGGGCAGCGACGACAAGTGCGCCGCCTGCACCCAACTGGGTGCCGACCACGCCATCAACTACCGCACGCAGGACTTTGTGGTCGAGGTCAAGCGCATCACCGCCGGTCGGGGTGTCGACGTGGTGCTGGACATGGTGGCCGGCAGTTACCTGGGCCGCGAGCTCGAATGCATGGCCGAGGACGGGCGCGTCGCCCTCATCGCCACGCAGGGCGGGGGTACCGCCACGCTGGACGCCGGCCTGCTGCTGCGCAGGCGCCTGTCCATCACCGGTTCGACCTTGCGGCCGCGTTCGGTGGCCTACAAGTCCGCGCTGGCGCAGGACCTGCGCGCCGAGGTCTGGCCGCTCATCGCCGCCGGGCGCATCAAACCCGTCGTCTACCAGGTCTTCCCCGCTGCGCAAGCCGCCCAGGCGCACGCGCTGATGGAGTCGAGCGCCCACGTGGGCAAGATCGTGCTCAACTGGCGGGAGACGACATGAGCCGCAACACATTGGTGGTGGGCAACTGGAAGATGCACGGCAGCCGCGCAGCCAATGCCGAGTTGCTGTCGGTCATGCTGGGCGGTCGTCCCTACGCGTCCGATGTGGCGGTGTGCGCGCCCTTCGTCTTCATCGGCGACGTGGCCGCGGCGCTGGCTGGCAGCGACATCCGCTGGGGCGCGCAGGACGTGTCTGCGCACGAGCAGGGCGCTTTCACCGGCGAGGTCTCGGCCGCGATGCTGGCCGAATGCGGCTGCCGCTACGCCATCGTCGGCCACTCCGAGCGCCGCGCGCTGCACGCTGAAAGCGACGAGCTGGTGGCTGCCAAGGCGCAGGCCGCGCTGGCCCGCGGTGTCACGCCCATCGTGTGCGTGGGCGAAACGCTGGCCGAGCGCGATGCCGGCGAGACCGAGGCCGTCGTCAAGCGGCAGCTCTCGGTGGTCATCCACCTGCTTGCGCATTGCGCGGCAGAGATCGTCGTGGCCTACGAGCCCGTGTGGGCCATCGGCACCGGCCGCACGGCCAGCCCGGATCAGGCCCAGGCGGTGCACCGTGTGCTGCGTGCCCAGCTGCATGCAGCCACCGGCCGCGGCGAAGCGATGAAAATCCTCTATGGCGGCAGCGTCAAGGCCGACAACGCGGCCGCCCTGTTCGCACAACCCGACATCGATGGTGGATTGATAGGCGGCGCCGCGTTGAAAGCCGCCGACTTCATCGCCATCTGCCGCGCCTGACCGAGCGCGGCACACTGCACACAAGACTACCTCTGGAGCTTTTTCGATCATGCAGATTTGGATGACCCTGGTCCTGGCCGTGCAATTGCTTTCGGCGTTGGTGATGATCGGCCTGGTGCTGATCCAGCATGGCAAGGGCGCCGACATGGGGGCCTCGTTCGGCGGCGGTTCTTCCGGCAGCCTGTTCGGGGCCACCGGCAGCGCGAATTTCATGTCTCGTTCCACGGCGGCCTGTGCCACCGTCTTCTTTGTCTGCACGCTGGCGCTGGCTTACGGGTCCAACTCGGTCAGCGCGCGCAAGGTCACGGGTTCGGGCAGCGTGCTCGACAGGGCGGCCCCGGCCGCTTCGGCGCCTGCCAATGGAGCCATCCCGGGCGCCGCGCCGGTGGCTGTTCAGGCCCCCGCGCCAGCGGCCTCGGCGGTGCCCTCCATACCCGTCAAGTAGCAGCCCGCGCGGGCAAGGGTTACCCCGATTCCGGTCTAGAATCTTCGGCTGTACCAGGGGTCCTTCCTCGAGGGCCTTCCAGCCTGGAAACTGCTTGATTTTTGCGTCGCGCCGACGTGGTGAAATTGGTAGACACGCTATCTTGAGGGGGTAGTGGCGAAAGCTTTGCGAGTTCGAGTCTCGCCGTCGGCACCATTCCTCCAGGGCCCGAGTCTGCGCGACCGCCGCGTGGCCTGGCTTCACGGTCAGACACTCCCACACGATGGACCTGCAAGCCTACATTCCCGTCATCCTCTTCATCCTGGTGGGTGTGGCGGTCGGGGTCGTGCCCCAGGTGCTCGGGTTCGTTTTCGGGCCGAACCGCCCGGACGTCGAGAAGAACAGCCCCTACGAATGCGGCTTTGAGGCTTTCGAAGACGCGCGCATGAAGTTCGACGTACGCTATTACTTGGTCGCCATCCTGTTCATCCTGTTCGACCTGGAAATAGCCTTTCTCTTCCCATGGGCCGTGGCTCTGCATGAAATCGGGCCATCAGGCTTCTGGGCCATGATGATGTTTCTAGCCATCCTCGTCGTCGGATTCGTCTACGAATGGAAAAAAGGCGCGTTGGATTGGGAATGAACCGTGGGCATTGAAGGCGTACTGAAAGAAGGTTTCGTCACCACCTCGGTGGACAAGCTGATCAACTGGTCCAAGACCGGCTCGCTGTGGCCGATGACCTTCGGCTTGGCGTGTTGCGCCGTCGAAATGATGCATGCCGGCGCAGCGCGTTACGACATCGACCGATTCGGCATGCTGTTTCGCCCCAGCCCGCGGCAGAGCGATTTGATGATCGTGGCCGGCACGCTGTGCAACAAGATGGCGCCGGCCCTGCGCAAGGTTTATGACCAGATGGCCGAACCGCGCTGGGTGCTGAGCATGGGCTCGTGCGCCAATGGTGGCGGCTACTATCACTACAGCTACTCGGTGGTGCGGGGCTGCGACCGCATCGTGCCGGTGGATGTTTACGTGCCGGGCTGCCCCCCCACGGCAGAGGCGCTGCTGTACGGCATTCTGCAGTTGCAGGCCAAGATCCGGCGCGAAAACACCATCGCCCGCTGAACGGCCGCCGAACCGCCCATGACATTGAAACTCGACACGCTGGAAAAAGCCTTGGAGGCTGTGCTGGGCGACGCCATCGTCGGCATGGTGCGTCAACGCGGCGAGATCACCATCACCGTGCCGGCCGAACGCTATTACGCCAGCGCGCTGATCCTGCGCGACCACGAGTCGTTGCGCTTCGAGCAGCTGATGGACTTGTGCGGTGTGGACTATTCCGAGTACCGCAACGAGGCCTGGGAAGGCGCCCGCTATGTCGTGGTGACGCACCTGTTGTCGATCACGCACAACTGGCGTGTGCGACTCAAGGTGCGCGCGCCCGACGACGACCTGCCGGCCATGGCCTCTGTCACGCCGATCTGGGCCGCGGCCAACTGGTTCGAGCGCGAGGCCTTTGACCTCTTCGGCATCATTTTCGAAGGCCACATCGACCTGCGCCGCATCCTCACCGACTACGGCTTCATCGGTCACCCGATGCGCAAGGACTTCCCGACGACGGGCCATGTCGAGATGCGCTACGACGCCGAGAAGAAGCGCGTGATCTACCAGCCGGTGACCATCGAGCCGCGCGAGATCGTGCCGCGCGTCGTGCGTGAAGACCAGTACGGCGCGGGGCATTTGGCGGGCCATGGCTGAGATCAAGAACTACACACTGAACTTCGGCCCGCAGCACCCGGCCGCGCACGGCGTGCTTCGTCTGGTGCTCGAGCTCGACGGCGAAGTCATCCAGCGCGCCGACCCGCACATCGGCCTGCTGCACCGCGCCACCGAGAAGCTCGCCGAGAGCAAGACCTACCTGCAGGCGCTGCCCTACATGGACCGGCTCGACTACGTGTCGATGATGTGCAACGAGCACGCCTACTGCCTGGCCATCGAGAAGCTGCTGGGCGTGGACGTGCCTGAGCGGGCGCAGTACATCCGCGTCATGTTCTCCGAGCTCACCCGGTTGTTGAATCATCTGTTGTGGCTGGGTGCGCACGGCATCGACTGCGGTGCGATGAACATCCTCATCTACTGCTTTCGCGAGCGCGAAGACATCTTCGACATGTACGAGGCGGTGTCGGGCGCGCGCATGCACGCCGCCTACTTCCGCCCGGGCGGTGTGTACCGCGACTTGCCGGACACGATGCCGCAATACCGCGTCAGCCGCATCAAGAACCAGAAGGCCATCACTGCGCTGAACCAGAACCGCCAGGGCTCGCTGCTCGACTTCATCGACGACTTCTGCGCGCGCTTCCCGGCCAACGTCGACGATTACGAAACGCTGCTGACCGACAACCGAATTTGGAAGCAACGCACGGTGGGCATCGGCGTGGTCACGCCCGAGCGTGCGCTGAACCTGGGTTTCAGCGGCCCGATGCTGCGCGGCTCGGGCATCGCGTGGGACCTGCGCAAGAAGCAGCCCTATGAAGTCTACGACCGCATGGACTTCGACGTGCCGGTGGGCGTCAACGGCGACACCTACGATCGCTACCTCGTGCGCATCGAGGAGATGCGCCAGTCCAACCGCATCGTGCAGCAGTGCTCGGCTTGGCTGCGCGCCAACCCGGGCCCGGTGATCACGACCAACCACAAGGTGGCGCCGCCTTCACGCGTGGACATGAAGTCCAACATGGAAGAGCTCATTCATCATTTCAAACTGTTCACCGAAGGCATGCACGTGCCCGAGGGCGAGGCCTATGCCGCTGTCGAACACCCCAAGGGCGAGTTCGGCATCTACATCGTCAGCGACGGCGCCAACAAGCCTTACCGCTTGAAGATCCGCCCGCCGGGTTTTTCGCACCTGGCTGCCCTGGACGAAATGGCGCGCGGCCACATGATTGCGGACGCGGTGGCCATCATCGGCACCATGGACATCGTTTTCGGCGAAATAGATCGATGAACTTCTCAGCCTCGACGTTGTCACGCTTCGCCCGCGAAGTCGCCAAGTTCCCGCCCGACCAGAAGCAGTCGGCCGTGATGGCCTGCCTGGCCATCGTGCAGCAGGAACAGGGCCACGTGTCGCCCGCGTCCGAAAACGCCATTGCCGCTTACCTGGGAATGGCGCCGATCGCGGTGCACGAGGTCACGACCTTCTACAACATGTACAACCAGCAGCCGGTGGGTGCGTACAAGCTCAACGTCTGCACCAACCTGCCATGCCAGTTGCGTGACGGCGACAAGGCGCTCAAGCACCTGTGCCAGCGGCTCGGTGTCGAGCCCTACGGCACGACAGCAGACGGCCGCTTCACCGTGCAGCCCAGCGAATGCCTGGGTGCCTGCGCCGATGCGCCGGTGATGCTGTTGAACGACCGCGAGATGCTCAGCTTCATGGGCCCCGAGCGGCTGGATGAATTGATTGCGACTTTGAGCAGCAGTACCCATGCTTGATATTTCCCGATTCCAGGCCCGCGGCCGTGAGACCTGCTTCCATGGCAGGCACCTCGGCGCGCAGATTTACGCTGGCCTCGACGGCAGCAACTGGCGCCTGGCCGACTACCAGGCGCGCGGCGGGTACGCGGCGCTGAAGAAGGTGCTGGGCATCGACCAGCCCGACGGCGCGGTGGCGATGACGCCCGAGCAGGTCATCGCCGAGGTCAAGCTCAGCGCGCTGCGCGGCCGTGGCGGCGCGGGCTTCCCCACTGGTTTGAAGTGGAGCTTCATGCCGCGCATGTACCCGGGGCCGAAGTATCTGGTCTGCAATTCCGACGAAGGCGAGCCCGGCACCTGCAAGGACCGCGACATCCTGGTTTTCAACCCGCACATCGTGATCGAAGGCATGGCCATCGCCGCTTTCGCGATGGGCATCAAGACGGGCTACAACTACATCCACGGCGAAATCTTCTCGGCTTACGAGCGATTCGAGGAAGCGCTGGAAGAGGCTCGCGCCGCGGGGCTGCTCGGCGACCAGGTTTTGGGCTCGGCGTTCAGTTTCCAGTTGCATGCGTTCCACGGTTTCGGCGCCTACATATGCGGCGAAGAAACGGCCCTGCTCGAATCGCTGGAAGGCAAGAAAGGCCAGCCGCGGTTCAAGCCGCCGTTCCCGGCCAGCTTCGGCCTGTATGGCAAGCCCACCACCATCAACAACACCGAGACCTTCGCCGCGGTGCCGTGGATCATCAACCACGGCGGGCAGGCCTACCTCGACTGCGGCAAGCCCAACAACGGCGGCACCAAGATCTTCAGCGTGGTCGGCGACGTCAACCTGCCTGGCAACTTCGAGGTGCCCATGGGCACGCCGTTTTCCAAACTGCTGGAGCTGGCGGGTGGTGTGCGCCCGGGCCGGCAACTGAAGGCGGTGATCCCCGGCGGCTCGTCGGCGCCGGTGCTGCCGGCGGCCACCATGATGGACATCACGATGGACTACGACGCCATCGCCAAGGCCGGCTCGATGCTGGGCTCGGGCGCGGTGATCGTGATGGACGATTCGCGCTGCATGGTGAAGAGCCTGCTGCGCCTGAGCTACTTTTACCAGCACGAAAGCTGCGGCCAGTGCACGCCATGCCGCGAAGGCACGGGCTGGCTGTGGCGCCTGGTCGACCGCATCGAGCACGGAAAGGGCCGCACCGAAGACCTGACATTGCTCGACTCGGTAGCCGACAACATCAAGGGCCGCACCATCTGCGCCCTGGGCGACGCCGCGGCCTTGCCGGTGCAGGGCATGCTCAAGCACTTCCGTGACGAGTTCGCGTACCACGTCGAACATAAAACCTGTTTGGTGGCGGCGGCACGAACAGCCCTTACCCCGGCCCTCTCCCACGGGGAGGGGGCGTAAGTCATGATCGAACTGGAACTCGATGGCCGGAAAGTCAGCGTTGCCGAAGGCAGCATGGTCATGCACGCTGCCGACGCGGCGGGCACGTACATCCCGCATTTTTGTTATCACAAGAAATTGAGCATCGCGGCCAACTGTCGCATGTGCCTGGTCGACATCGAGAAGATGCCCAAGCCCATGCCGGCCTGCGCCACGCCGGTGACCAACGGGATGGTCGTGCGGACCAAGAGCGACAAGGCGGTGAAGGCGCAGAAGTCGGTGATGGAGTTTTTGCTCATCAACCACCCCCTGGACTGCCCCGTCTGCGACCAGGGCGGCGAGTGCCAATTGCAGGACCTTGCTGTGGGCTACGGCGCCAGCGCCAGTCGTTACGACGAAGAGAAGCGGGTTGTCTTTCACAAGGACGTGGGGCCGCTGATCAGCATGGAAGGCATGAGCCGCTGCATCCATTGCACCCGCTGCGTTCGCTTCGGCCAGGAGGTGGCCGGGGTCATGGAACTCGGCATGATCCACCGCGGCGAGCACAGCGAGATCACCACCGTGGCCGGCGCCACGATAGACAGCGAACTGTCGGGCAACATGATCGACATCTGCCCGGTCGGTGCCCTGCTCAGCAAGCCTTTCCAGTTCAAGGCCCGCACCTGGGAGTTGTCACGCCGCAAGAGCGTCAGCCCGCACGACAGCCTGGGGGCCAACCTCGTGGTGCAGGTCAAGTCCGGCAAAGTGATGCGCGTGGTGCCGCTGGAGAACGACGACGTCAACGAATGCTGGATCGCCGACCGCGACCGCTTCAGCTACGAAGCGCTGAACAGCCCCGCGCGGCTGACCCGGCCGATGATCAAGCAGGGCGGCGCCTGGGCCGAAGTCGACTGGAACACGGCACTGGGCTACGTGGCCGACGGCCTGATGCGCGTGAAGTCCGAATTCGGGACCTCGGGCATCGGTGCCCTCGCGCACCCGGGCTCCACCGTTGAAGAATTGCATCTGCTGGCCAAGCTGATGCGCGGCCTGGGCGCCGAAAGCATCGACCACCGCACCCGTCATTCCGACTTCGGCAACACGGCGCCGGCCGGCCACGCGCGGTGGCTGGGCACCACGGTGGCATCGCTTTCTCAGCTGGACCGCGCCTTCGTCATCGGGTCATTCCTGCGCAAGGACCATCCGCTCTTCGCGCAGCGCCTGCGCCAGGCCGCGCGCCGCGGTGCCCAGGTGCACAGCCTGCATGCCGCGAACGACGACTGGCTCATGCCCATGGACACGCGGCTCACCGCATCAGCCACGGCGTGGGTCCAGGCTTTGGCGGCCGTGGCGGCGGCCGTGGCTGCGGCGCGCGGTGTCGCGGCACCCGTGGCGGTGGACGCGAATACCCAAGCCCAGGCCATTGCCGCGTCGCTGCTGGGCGGTGAGCGCAAGGCTGTGCTGCTTGGCAACGCCTGCGCGCAACACCCGCAGGCTGGTGCGCTGCTGGCGCTGGCGAACTGGATCGGCGAACACACGGGTGCCACCGTGGGTTACCTTGGCGAGGGTGGCAACGTGGTGGGCGCGCAGCTGGTTGGCGCGCTGCCTGGGCCGGGCGGGTTGAACGCGGGGCAGATGCTCAGCCAGCCCATGAAGGCGCTGCTGCTGCTGAACACCGAGCCGGTGCTCGATGCCGCCGATTCGGCCGCGGCGCGCGCGGCCTTGACGGCATCCGGGCTGGTGGTGGCACTCACGAGCTTCAAGGACCTGGATCTGGGGCTGGCCGATGTCGCTGACGTGATGCTGCCTATCGCTCCCTTCACCGAAACCGCCGGCACTTTCGTCAACGCCGAGGGCCGCGTGCAAAGTTTCCACGGCGTCGTCAAACCCCTGGGTGACGCGCGCCCGGCGTGGAAGGTAGTGCGCGTGCTGGGCAACCTGCTGGGCTTGCCCGGCTTCGACCAGGAAACCGCCGACGACGTCAAGGCCGAGGCGCTGGGCGACATCTCCACCATCGCCGCGCGCCTGGACAACCGCAGCAGCGCCGCGATGCAGGTGCTGCCCACAGCCCCGGGCCTGCAACGCATCGCCGACGTGTCCATTTACGCCACCGACGCCATCGTGCGCCGCTCCACGCCGCTGCAACTCACGGTCGATGCCCGCGCGCCGCAGGCCGGCCTGCCCAGTGCGCTGTGGCAGCGGCTGCGCCTGCAGGCAGGTGACAAGGTGCTGCTCGCTCAAGGCGGTGCCGCGCTGGTGCTGGACGCCCGCGAAGAAGACACCCTGGCGCCGGACACCGTGCGTGTGCCGGCAGGTCATCCGGCGACAGCGAACCTGGGTGCGATGTTCGGCGCCATCACAGTCGAGAAGGTGTAGGAACGGGCATGCTCGACACCGTCCAGCAGGTCGGCACCTCCACCTTCGGCCCCACGTTGTGGCTGGTGCTCTGGAGCCTGATCAAGATCATTGCGGTGGTGCTGCCGCTGATGGGCTGCGTCGCCTATCTCACGCTGTGGGAACGCAAGGCCATCGGCTGGTCGCAGATCCGGCCCGGGCCCAACCGGGTCGGCCCCTGGGGTCTACTGACGCCGATCGCCGACGCGGTAAAGCTGATCTTCAAGGAGATCATCCGGCCCACCGCGGCCAGCAAGGGCCTGTTCTTCCTGGGTCCGGTGATGACGATCATGCCGGCGCTGGCCGCGTGGGCCGTCATCCCCTTCGGCCCGGACGTGGCGCTGGCCAACATCAACGCCGGCCTGCTGTTCCTCATGGCCATCACCAGCATGGAGGTTTACGGCGTGATCATCGCCGGCTGGGCCAGCAATTCGAAGTACGCCTTCCTGGGCGCACTGCGCGCCAGTGCGCAGATGGTCAGCTACGAGATCGCTATGGGCTTCTGCCTGGTGGTGGTGTTGATGGTGTCGGCCAGCATGAACCTGAGCGACATCGTGATGCAGCAGAGCCGTGGCACGTTTGCCGAGATGGGCGCGGGCGTGTTCAGCTGGAACTGGCTGCCGTTGCTGCCGATCTTCGTGGTGTTCTTCATCTCCGGGCTGGCCGAAACCAACCGCCATCCCTTCGACGTGGTCGAGGGCGAGAGCGAGATCGTGGCCGGCCACATGATCGAGTACTCGGGCATGAGCTTTGCCATGTTCTTCCTGGCCGAGTACGCCAACATGCTGCTCGTCAGCATGTTGACGGTGCTGTTGTTCCTGGGTGGCTGGCTGTCGCCCTTCGCCTTCCTCGACTTCATCCCGGGCTGGATCTGGCTGGCCATCAAGGTCTTCGTGGTGGTCACCATGTTTCTCTGGGTGCGCGCCACCTTCCCGCGCTTCCGCTACGACCAGATCATGCGTCTGGGCTGGAAGATCTTCATTCCCATCACGCTGGTGTGGCTGGTCGTGGTGGGGCTGTGGATGCAGACGCCGCTCAGCATCTGGAAGCCATGAAAGGAGCCGCCGCATGACGACGATGACTGCCATCAAGGACGTGCTTTCCAGCTTTTTGCTGACTGAGCTGTTCAAGGGCATGGCGCTGACCGGGCGCCATTTCCTGTCGAAGAACATCACGGTGCAGTTTCCGGAAGAGAAGACGCCGCAGTCACCGCGCTTTCGCGGCCTGCACGCGCTGCGACGCTATGAGAACGGCGAGGAGCGCTGCATCGCCTGCAAGTTGTGCGAGGCCGTGTGCCCGGCCTTGGCCATCACCATCGAGAGCGAAATGCGCGCCGACGGCAGCCGCCGCACGACGCGCTACGACATCGACCTCACGAAGTGCATCTTCTGCGGCTTCTGCGAAGAAAGTTGCCCGGTCGATTCCATCGTCGAGACCCACCATTTCGAATACCACGGCGAAAAGCGCGGCGACCTGTACTTCACCAAGGACATGCTGCTGGCCGTCGGCGACCGCTACGAGAAAGAGATTGCCGCGAACCGGGAGGCCGACGCCAAGTTCCGTTGATTCGCACGATCGTCGCGACACCGGTCGCGACACCGGTTGCGACAATGGTGCGCTGGCCCACACACCCCATGGACTCGATCACCGCGCTGTTCTACCTCTTCTCGACCGTGCTGCTGGGCGCCGCCTTTGCCGTCATCACGGCACGCAACACGGTGCATGCGGCGCTGTTCCTGGTGCTGTCCTTCTTCACCGCCGCCTGCATCTGGATGCTGCTGCGCGCCGAGTTCCTGGCCATCGCGCTGGTGCTGGTCTACGTGGGCGCGGTGATGGTGCTGTTCCTGTTCGTGGTGATGATGCTGGACATCAACTCCGACGGCCTGCGCGAGGGTTTCTGGAAGCACCTGCCGCTGGCCGGCGTGGTCGGCGCCGTCATCGCGCTCGAGATGGCGCTGGTGCTGATGCGCGGCTTCCGCCTGAAGGCACCCGAGCCCAGCCTGCGCGAACTGGAGATCGGCAACACCAAGCTGCTGGGCATCGAGATCTACACCGAGTACCTGTACCCGCTGCAGATCGCCGCGGTGCTGCTGCTGGTGGCCATCATCGCGGCCATCGCGCTGACCCTGCGCGAGCGCAAGGACAGCCGCCACATGAGTGCGGGTGACCAGGTGAAGGCGAAGAAGGCCGACCGCGTGCGGCTGGTGAAGATGGACCCCACCATCGAAGCGCCGTCGGCGACACCGGGCGACGAAAAACCATGAGCCTCGGTCCCATCACGCTAGGTCATTACCTGTCGCTGGGCGGCATCCTGTTTGCCCTGTCGGTGATCGGCATCTTCCTGAACCGGCGCAACCTGATCGTGCTGCTGATGGCCATCGAGCTGATGCTGTTGGCCGTCAACCTGAACTTCATCGCCTTCTCGCACTATCTGCCGTCCGAGGCCGACCGCATGGCCGGGCAGGTATTCGTGTTCTTCATCCTTACCGTGGCAGCGGCTGAATCGGCCATCGGCCTGGCGATCCTGGTGGTGCTGTTCCGCAACCGGGCGTCGATCAACGTCCAAGAGCTGAACGAATTGAAAGGCTGAGCCCGGGCCATGGCGTCGACGATCTCTCAAAGCCTGTTGCTGACAGTGCCGCTGGCGCCTTTGGCCGGCGCACTCATTGCAGGGCTTGCCGGCAAGTGGGTAGGCCGGCGCGGGGCGCATTTCTTCACCATCCTGGGCGTGCTGGTGGCCTTCATCTGCTCGGCCGTGGTGCTGGCCAAGGTGGGCGCCGGGGCGCGCTACAACGCCACCGTCTACGAATGGATGGTGCTGGGCCAGCTGGTGATGGAGGTCGGTTTCCTCATCGACGGCCTGAGCGCCATGATGATGTGCGTGGTGACCTTTGTCTCGTTGATGGTGCATATCTACACCATCGGCTACATGAAGGACGACCCCGGCTACCAGCGCTTCTTCGCGTACATCTCGCTGTTCACCTTCAGCATGCTGATGCTGGTGATGAGCAACAACTTCCTGCAGCTCTTCTTCGGCTGGGAAGCGGTCGGTCTGGTCAGTTACCTGCTGATCGGTTTCTGGTTCAAGAAGCCCACGGCCATCTTCGCCAACATGAAGGCTTTCCTGGTCAACCGCGTCGGCGACTTCGGCTTCATCCTGGGCATCGGCCTGGTCGCCGCCTACGCCGGCACACTGAATTACGGCGAGGCCTTCGCCAAGGCGCCCGAACTCGCCAAGCTGACTTTCCCGGGCACCGATTGGATGCTCATCACGGTCGCTTGCATTTGCCTGTTCATCGGGGCCATGGGCAAGAGCGCGCAGTTCCCGCTGCACGTGTGGCTGCCGGATTCGATGGAAGGCCCCACGCCTATCAGCGCGCTGATCCACGCCGCCACCATGGTCACGGCCGGAATCTTCATGGTGGCGCGGATGTCGCCCCTGTTCGAGCTGTCGGACACGGCGCTGAACTTCGTGCTCGTCATCGGCGCCATAACCGCGCTGTTCATGGGCTTCCTGGGCATCATCCAGAACGACATCAAGCGCGTGGTGGCCTATTCCACGCTCAGCCAGCTGGGCTACATGACGGTCGCGCTGGGCCTGTCGGTGTATGGCGTGGCCGTCTTCCACCTGATGACGCACGCCTTCTTCAAGGCGCTGCTGTTCCTGGCCGCGGGCAGCGTCATCATCGGCATGCACCACGATCAGGACATCCGCAACATGGGCGGCTTGCGCAAGCACATGCCCATCACCTGGATCACGGCGCTGCTGGGCAGCCTGGCACTGATCGGCACGCCGCTGTTCGCGGGCTTCTACAGCAAGGACAGCATCCTCATCGCGTCGCACCACAGCACGCTGCCGGCTGCCGGCTTCGCGATGTTCGCGGTGTATGCCGGCGTGTTCGTCACGGCCTTCTATTCATTCCGGATGTACTTTCTGGTGTTCCATGGCGAAGAGCGCTTCCGTCACAAGCCATTTCCTCCAAAGCCCGCTGCGGTGGACGACCATGGACACGGCGACCACGGCGACCACGGCGCCCACCACGACGCCACACCGCACGAATCCCCCTGGGTCGTGACCGCGCCGCTGTTGCTGCTGGCGCTGCCCTCGGTGGTGATCGGCTTCATCACCATCCAGCCGATGCTGTTCGGCGACTTCATGAAGGACGCCATCCATATCGACGCGGCCAAGCACCCCGCCATGGCCGAGTTGACTGCGGACTTCCACGGCGCCGCAGCCATGGCACTGCACGGGCTGATGACCTTGCCGTTCTGGCTGGCCGCCGCCGGTGTGGCCACGGCGTGGCTGTTCTACCTGAAGGCGCCGGCCATCCCAGCCGCGCTGGACCGCAACCTCAAACCGTTGCGCGTGGTGCTCGAGCACAAGTACTACCTGGACTGGTTCAACGAGAACGTGCTGTCCGCCGGTGCGCGCGCTCTCGGCCGTGGTCTGTGGAAGGGCGGTGACGTGGCGGTCATCGACGGCGCCATCGACGGCTCGGCCCGCGCCATGGGCAGCCTGGCCGGCGTGCTGCGGCTGGTGCAGACGGGGCACCTGTACTGGTACGCGCTGGTGATGCTGCTGGGCCTGTTCGGACTGCTCACCTGGCAGTTGTGGCCGTTCTTCAGCAGCCTCATGCGTTGACCGACACATGACCTACGAGAAGACAACGAGACAAGCATGGGTCTGCTGAGCATCTCCATATGGCTGCCGATCGCCTTCGGGGCGCTTCTGTTGACGTTGGGCAGCGACCAGCGGGCGGGTGTCGTGCGCGCGCTGGCCCTGGTGGGTGCGGTGACCTCGTTCCTGGTCACCGTGCCGCTGGTCACCGGTTTTTCCAACAGCACGTCCGGCATGCAGTTCGTCGAGAAGATGCCGTGGATCGACCGCTTCAACGTCAACTACCACCTCGGTCTGGACGGCCTGTCGCTGTGGTTCGTGCCGCTCACCGCGTTCATCACCATCATCGTGGTCATCGCCGCGTGGGAAGTGATCACCGAGCGGGTGGGCCAGTACATGGGTGCCTTCCTCATTCTCAGCGGCTTGCTGGTGGGGGTGTTCTGCGCGCTCGACGGGCTGCTGTTCTACGTGTTCTTCGAAGCCACGCTGATCCCGATGTACCTGATCATCGGCGTTTGGGGCGGGCCGCGGCGCGTGTATGCCGCCTTCAAGTTTTTCCTGTACACGCTGCTCGGTTCTTTGTTGATGCTGGTGGCCCTGGTCTACCTGTACTTCAAGAGCGGCGGCAGTTTCGACATCCTCGCCTGGCACCGGTTGCCGCTGCCGCTGAGCACGCAGGCGCTGCTGTTCTTCGCGTTCTTCGCGGCCTTTGCCGTCAAAGTGCCGATGTGGCCGGTGCATACCTGGCTGCCCGACGCGCAGAGTGAAGGCCCGCCGCTGGCGGCCGTTGCGCTGGGCATCAAGGTCGGGACATACGGCCTGCTTGTGATTGCATATCCGCTGTTCCCGACTGCGGCGCTTCATCCGACCACGCGACTGGTCCTCGCGACGCTTGGCGTCATCGCCGTGCTGTACGGGTCACTCGTCGCGCTCGCGCAGCCCGACTTCCGGCGCGTGATCTCGTATGCATCCATCGCGCACCTTGGTTTCGTGGTGCTTGGCATCAGTGCGTTCACGCCGGAATCGTTGAACGGCGCCATGCTCGTGATGTTGAATGCCGGCATCACGACCGGCGGCATGTTCCTGGCGCTCGGCTTCCTGAAGAAGCGCGTGGGTGATGACCGTTTTCACGCCCTGGGCGGCCTCGCGAGGCAGATGCCGATGCTCGGCGCCGTCGTGGTACTGTTCGCGCTCGCGAATGCCGGACTGCCCGGCACGAACGGGTTCGTGGGCGAGTTCCTCGTCCTGATCGGTTCGTTCAGCCGGTTTCCGATGCTCGTGCTGTGTGCCACCATCAGCGTGATTCTGGCGGCGGCTTACCTGCTATGGTCCGTGCAGCGCATGCTGTTTGGTCCGTCAGCCGAGACGGTGGGCAACGTGACGGATCTTACGCGCTCCGAGGCGGCCGTCATGGGCTGCTTCGTGGTCGCAATCATTGGTCTTGGTCTGGCGCCGTCGCCGGTGCTGAACCGGATGAACGAGTCCGTGACATCACTCGCGAACCGCGTGACCTTATCGTCGTTGTTGACGCCCACTGCCGCAGTCGATGCGGAGGTGCAGCCGTGAACGGCCTGACAGCTGCCAGCCTCGATCTTGGCACCCTGCTGTTGCCGGAAATCATGTTGTCGGTTGGCGCGATGTTCGTGCTGCTCTACGGTGTTTTTGCGCCGGAAGGCGTGGTCAGCACACGGCGTGCTCACCTGCTTGCCATCGTGGTGACGCTCGCGACGGCGGCCGCAGCTGCGATGCTCGCGAACCAGGCGGCGCCCCTTGGTGCGGCAAGCGGGCCGCTGGCGTGGGACGGATTCCGCTGGGCGTCCGTCGCGGTCATCCTGCTTGGTGTGCTCGGGTCGCTGGTGATGGCGATGGAGTACAACGAAGGTGCCGCGCTTTCTGCACCGGAACCGCCGGCACTGGTGCTATTCTCGGCGACCGGCATGCTGCTGCTCGTCGGCTCGCGCGACCTGATGCTGATCTTTCTCGGCATCGAGCTCATGTCGCTCGCGATCTACGTGCTCACCGGGCTTGATCGCAGCCGGGCAGGCTCCGCCGAGGCCGCGCTGAAATACTTTTTGCTCGGCGCATTCTCGACTGGCTTTCTCCTGTATGGCATGGCGCTGGTGTACGGCGCGACCGGCACGACGAACCTCACACAGATGGCTGCGGTCATCGAGTCGCGCAACCTCGGCACGGATCCGTTGCTGGTGGGCGGACTGGCACTGCTGTTCGTGGGCTTCTCGTTCAAGGTCGCGGCCGTTCCGTTTCACATGTGGACGCCGGATGTGTACGAAGGTGCGCCGACACCGTACACTGCGTTCATGGCGGCCGGCGTGAAGACCGCAGCGTTCGCCGCGTTCGCACGGCTGCTGCTCGACGGGCTCGGACCCGCATACGCGTCGTGGCACTACGCGGCATGGGTGCTTGCCGCGGTGACGATGGTCGTCGGCAACGTGCTGGCGCTCGCGCAGCAGAACGTCAAGCGCATGCTCGCCTATTCCAGCATCGCACATGCCGGCTACCTGCTGGTGGCAATCACGAGTCGCTCGGCCGACGGTGTGGCCTCGCTCGTGTTCTACTCGCTGGCGTACACGCTGGCGACGATCGGGTCGTACTGCGTGCTGAGCATCGTCTCCGGTGGCATCGAGAAGCGCACGCGCCTGACGGACCTGGCCGGCCTTGCACGCACACGTCCGGCGCTGGCGACCGCGATGGCCGTTTTCATGCTGTCGCTTCTCGGCTTCCCGGTTGCTGGCGGCATGGGGTTCTTCGCAAAATGGTACATACTTCGCGCTGCGCTCAACTCGCCGACGCCGCAGATCAAGCTGGCCGTGATCTTCGTGCTCGCGAGCGTCGTTTCGGCGGGATATTACCTGGGCGTGATCACGACGATGTTCATGAAGCCGCCGGCCGATGACGCGCTGCCGTCGCGCGGTGTCGATGCCCGCCTGACCGGTGGTGTCGTTGCCGTGGCCGCTGTGTTGCTGCTCTTCCTTGGTGTGTATCCCTCGCCAGCCGTGCGGTGGGCCCGGGCGAGCACCATGCCCATGTCCCCGGCGCGTGCCGTGGCCGCGCCGACACCGATGCAGGCACTCGCGCCTGCCAACTCACAGCCGATGCTGCCATGACGATCGCCCAGGGTATTTTTCGGCAGTATGACATCCGCGGGGTAGTTGGCGAGGATCTGACTGAGGAAGCGGCAGTCGCGATCGGGCAAGCCTACGCGGCATTGCTCGACGAGCGTGGCATTTCGGGACCCGTCGCGGTCGGCCGCGACAACCGGCCCAGTGGCACCGCGCTGCGCGCAGCACTCGTCACCGGCCTGACGACCCGCGGTCGCGACGTGATCGACATCGGCGTCGGTCCCACGCCGCTGCTCTACTGGTCGTTGCATCACCTGACGGTCGCTGGCGGCATCCAGATCACCGGCTCGCACAACCCGCCCGAGTTCAACGGCTTCAAGATCTGCATCGGCACCGGTTCGCTGCACGGTGACGGCATCCAGCGCCTTCGCGAGCTGCTCGGTGCGCCGGCAACCGCACACACAGGTACGGTGAGCAGCGTGGATCTGAATGCCGCCTACGCCGACGACATCGTCACGCGTACCGGACCGCTGCCTCGCCGGCTCAAGGTGGTGTTCGATGCCGGTAACGGTGCGGGCGGGCCGCTGACCGAGGCGATCTTCGCGCGCATGAACATCGACGCGACGTACCTCTTCTGCGAGAGCGACGGCACGTTCCCGAATCATCACCCCGATCCGACCGTCGAGGAAAACCTCGTCGACCTGATCGCTGCCGTGCAGGCGCATGGGGCAGACATCGGCATCGCGTTCGATGGTGATGCCGATCGCATCGGCATCGTGGACGCCGCGGGCACGATCATCTGGGGCGATTACCTGCTGCTGCTGTATGCGCGTGACGTGTTTGCGCGCACCGGCGGCAACCAGGCGATCATCTTCGACGTGAAGTGTTCGCAGGCCCTGCCGGACGCGATCACGAAGGCCGGCGGCATTCCGGTGATGTGGAAAACGGGCCACTCCCTCATCAAGGACAAGATGAAAGAGCTGCACGCGCCAGTTGCAGGCGAGATGTCAGGCCACATGTTTTTCACGGAAGGTTTCTACGGCCACGACGACGCGCTCTACGCGGCAGCGCGCATCCTTCGCATCGTGTCGTCGAGCAAGGGGAGCGTGCGTGACCTGCTCGCCGACGTACCGTCGTACTTCAGTACACCCGAGCTGCGCGTCGATTGTCCCGATGACCGGAAGTTCGCACTCGTGCAGGCTGCATCGGAACACTTCCGGAAGTCGCACGACGTGATCGAGGTGGACGGGGCCCGCGTGCTGTATGGTGACGGCTGGGGGTTGATTCGCGCGTCGAACACGCAGCCGATCGTGGTGCTCCGGTTCGAGGCGCTGACGGCCCAGCGGCGCGACGAAATTCGAGCAGAGTTCAGCGCCTGGCTGCAGTCACAAGGCGTGTCGGCCTGAACGACATGCACCGCCGCCCGTGATGATCCGCCGACGCGGACTGCTCGCGGTCGTGGTCACGGTCGCGATCGTGCTCGCGGTCGGGCGGGCGTGGGGCACGCTGATCGGCGAGCACGCCTGGTTTGACGCGCTGGGCTTCGTGGACATCTGGTGGTGGCGGACCTCGGTGTCGATCGTGCTCAAGGTTGGCGCGGGTACCGCTGCGACGCTCGTGATGCGGGCGCACCTGGAAGCAATCCGGCGTTCCTTCACCAGCGTCGTCGTGCCGGGTAGCGTGGGCAACCTGGAGTTCAACGGCGCTGTACCCGACCGCACCATCTCGCTGGTGCTCTGGGCGTGTGCCCTCATCGTCGGTGTGCTGCTCACCGTGCCGATCGACGACTGGGTTCCGTTTGCGAACGTGCTCGATGCGCGCCCGTTCGGCGAGGCGGACCCGTACTTCCAGTATGACCTCGCGTTCTGGACGGCGTGGTTTCCGTTCGAGCTGCAGGTTTACGCCTGGGCGCTGCTGTCGCACGCGATCATGGCGATGCTCACCATGTTCGGCTACGTGCTCACGCGCGGCATCGCCACGAATGGCCGCGCACTGCGCGTGACGCGACATGCGAGGCGCCACATCACCGTGCTCGGCGCGCTGCTGCTCACCCTCATTGCGTGGAGCTATCGCATCGACGGCTTCGACCGCCTCGTGCACGGCACCGGAGCCGAGGGCGCGTTCGGCTTCGCAGATCACCGTGTGGGCCTGCCGGGCGGCATCGTGATGCAGGTCATTTCGCTCGGTGCGGCCGGTGTGGTGCTCTGGAGTGCGTGGTCGCGGCAACCCCGTGCGGGCATCGCCGCAGTCACCACGGTGCTGCTCATGGCGCTGCTCCTGCGTCAGGGCATGCCGCTGCTGGCCGACAGCGTCGATGGCGGTGGCGACTCGGTCGTGCGCGAACGGCGCTATGTCGATGTCGGTGCCAGCTTCACACGACGTGCGTATGAAGCGGATCGCGTGCTCCCCGCCGGTGCCGCCGATACCGCCTCGCTGCTGTCGACGCCACTCTGGGATCGCGCGACGGTACCAAGGATGACACCCGGCCAGGTGGCTTCCCTGCTTGCATGGCAGCAGGGAAGCGGCACGCCGGCTGCCATGGTCTTCGATGCGCTGCGCAGCCCCGGCCTGCTCCCGACCTGGCGGGCAATGCCGTTCGAGATCACGTCCGCCGCACCGCTCCGCAACGTCGCGCCCGGCACCGGACACACGCTACCCGCCATCGTCGTCAGCGATGGTGGGCTCGGCTACGCAATCGTCAGCGATCCCGCACGGCACATCGCGGCACCATCCATCGTCGGCACGTCGACGCGCCTCGCGCATGCGTGGAATCAGCAGAATCCGCGGCTCGTCTTCGGCGAGGTGCCTCGACCATCGCCGGTGCTGATCACGGTACGTGACGTACGCGAACGCGTGGCGCTCCTCGCACCGATGCTGCACGGCGGGTCGCAGGTCGTGCCGCTCGTGCATGAGGACTCGCTGCTCTGGGTCCTCGACCTGTACGCCGCAAGCGCGAGCTATCCGCTCAGCGATCACGTCCTGCTGCATGGCGAGGAGTTCGCGGCCGCACAATTCGCCGCCACGGCACTCATCAACGCGCACACCGGTCGCGTGATTCTGATTCCGGAAAGCGATCCTCCGCTGCTCGCGCGCCGGCCGCTCGAGCGCCTGGCCAGGCACCTCGTGCCACTCGCCTCGCTGCCTGAATCGCTGCGACGATCGCTGCCGCCTCGCGCCGATGCCCTCGAACTCGAAGGCAGCGTCGCCGCGCGATTCGGTTCGCGCGTCGTGCAGGACGACACCGCTGCATTCACGCGCGCCGGCGGCACGTTCGAGGATCTGTCGCTGGTGGACGGCGCACCGGCCGACAGCAGCCTCGCAGTGGACGAGTATGTGCCGGTCTGGCTGCCGGTGCGCCGTACGTTCGCGCTCACGGCAGCGGCCATCGAT
>ENA-OFCE01000180-OFCE01000180.1-metagenomes-genome-assembly--contig:-NODE-180-length-45053-cov-6.974977_pt1 | contig 45053 bp, 37 predicted proteins | sample MGYA00153388_OFCE01 | MGnify analysis MGYA00153388 | reverse complement strand
TGGAACCTCGTGCGCGGGCTGGCGCCCGGCATCCTCATCGGCGGAGCGCTGGCGGGCGGATCGGCCTTCGCGGTGCTCAAGGGCCAGGGGCTGGCGCTGTTCTTTGCGCTCTTCATCGGCTACTCCGCATTGCAGATGCTGCGCGACCGCAAGCCCCGCCCCGGCCGGCAGATGCCGGGATGGGCGGGCCAGAGCGCGGTGGGGGGGGCAATAGGATTTCTCTCGGCGCTGCTGGGCGCCGGCGGTGCCTTCGCCTCGGTGCCATTCATGGTGTGGTGCAACGTGCCGATACGCCACGCGGTGGGCACCAGCGCCGCGCTGGGCCTGCCCATCGCAGCGGCCAGCGTGACGGGCTACGTCTTCAGTGGCTGGGGCCTGGCCCCTGCACTGCCGGGCGCTGCGGGCTATCTGTACCTGCCCGCGCTGGGCATCATCGCCATGGCCAGCGTCTGCCTGGCGCCGCTGGGCGCGCGCACGGCGCAGCACATGGACGTCGGCAAGCTCAAGCGCCTGTTCGCCTTGCTCCTGTTCGCGCTGGCCGCCTACATGGGACGGCAAGGGCTGATTGAGTAATTAGGGAACGGGTTCGAACGGGATGGCCGCCAGCGTCACCTGGTTGCCGCCACGGCGCTGCGCCTCCGCGAGCGAAGCTTCGCAGGCGGCCACCAAGGCTTCCTGTGTATGCGAGGTGTGCGGGTAGCTGGCCACGCCGATCGACACGCTGAAGCCCAGCTCGGCGCCTTCGTGCATGACGATTTGCGACGCGCACTTGCGGCGCAAGCTTTCCATGCGGGCATGGGCGGTGGCCAGGCCCACGCCCGACAGCAGCACCGCAAAGCGCCGCTCGTCGAGCCGGCATGACGAATCCATCGCCCGAGTGCCGCCGCGCAGCAGCCGGCCCATGGCCTGCAGCACGCTGCTCCGCCCCGTCTCGCCCAGGGCGCGCACCGGCTCGCTGGGCGGGTCGGTCTCGATGAAGACGATGGCGAATTCGCGGTGCTCGCGCGTCGACAGGTCGACCTCGCGGCGCAGCTGTTCCTCGAAGTGCGGCCGGGTGTACAGGCCCGATGAAGGGTCGCGCAGGGCCTGGTCGGCGAGTTCACGGCGCAGCAGGTCGTTGGCCAGTTGCTGCTGCTCTATCTGGTCCAGCGCGCTGCGCAACTGGGCCTCGCGGTGGCGTTCGCCGGCCAGGTCGTGCCACAGGCTGCACAGCCAGCGGTGGCCACTGGCGTCGGTCTGGCTGGCCACCCGCAACACCGCGAATTCACGGCGCGTGCCCGCCCAGTCGAAACGGTGTTCGCTGGCCAGCGGTTCTGATTGCGCCAGCGCCGTGTGCTCGGCCGCCCGCAACGCCGTGGCCAGCGCAGTGTCGAAGAGATCGGAGTCGGCCAGACCCACGACATCGTCAGGCATGCGCCCCAGAAAAGCCCCCATGGGCTCGTTCACGTGCACGTAACGGCCGCTGCGCGCATCCTTGAGTGCCACCAGGTCACCCCGGCGCCGCGCCATCGCGGTCAGCATCTGACCCAGCAACGCCGTCAAATCGGGCGGTGCAAGCACCCGGGCGGCGGATAAGTCGGCGTTCACGGGCATGGCTGCGGGGTCTGATTCGAGGGGTTGTCGATGCACCAATTTGCGGCTTTTGCCCTATCTTGGGTTTGTGCGGGCGCATTATCAAGCGCCTATGGGCTGCCTGCCCCTAGTTTGACTCGGCACCCCCCCAAGCCAAGACCCGATGAAGCCACGCCGGCCCCCGCATTTTTGGTGGCCTCTCGCGGTCCGAGGCGCGTCAGACGGCTCGGAACTTGCAATTAGAAAATCGCCTGCCCGTCCATTCATCGATGCCCATCGCGCACTTCCTCAAGAACATTGCCCGCGGCGCAGCGGGCGCGCGCGCGCTCGACCGCGCCAGCGCCCGGGCACTGATGGCTGCCGTGCTCGATGGCGAAGTCAACAAGGTGGAGCTGGGCGCCTTTGTGATCGCCATGCGCATGAAGGGCGAGACGCTGGACGAGCTGTGCGGCTTCCTCGACGCCGTGCAACCGCGCTGCCTGCTGCTGCGCAGCCCGGGCCCGGTGGTGGTGATCCCCAGTTACAACGGCGCGCGGCGGCTGCCCAACCTGACGCCCCTGCTGGCACTGATGCTGGCGCAGGCGGGCGTGAACGTGCTGGTCCACGGGCTCCTGCACGACCCGGCGCGAGTCACCACGGCCGACATCCTGCGCGACCTGGGCTTGGCGCCCGCGCGGCACGAGGCCGACGTGCACGACGCGTGGGCGCGTCAGCAACCGGCCTTCATGGCCACCAGCACGCTGTGCCCGCCCTTGCAGAGCCTGCTGGACGTGCGCCAGGTCGTGGGCCTGCGAAACGCCGGCCACAGCGTGGCCAAGATGCTGCACCCCTTCGGTGCCCAGCGCGTGCTGCGCCTGGTGAACTTCACGCACCCGGAATTCGGCGCGCTGATGACGGCCTGGGCGCAGCATGAGCGCGTCGACGCGATGTTGTTGCGCGGCACCGAAGGCGAGCCGGTGGCCGACCCGCGCAGGCGCCCGCGCATGGATGTCTACGTGGGCGGGATGGTCTGCGCGGCGGCGTCCTGCGCGGCGCAGGAGGGCGTGGTCAGCGACCTGCCCTTGCTCCCCGCCGAGCGCGACGCGGCCGGTACGGCGCTGTACGTGCAGTCGCTGCTGGCCGGCGAACTGCCCATGCCTGGGCCCATCGCGCAGCAGGTTCGCGCCGTGCTCAGCGTAATGGCGACGTTGGCGACGTTGGGGCAGCCGGCAGAAGCCGCCCCTCGGCCGGCCTGACTTTGCGGCGTGCCGTCGACGCGCGGGCGGTCCCGATAATCCGCCGATGGAGCACTTCGACGTGGTGGTGGTGGGGGCCGGAGCGGCCGGCCTGTTCTGTGCCGGACTGGCCGGACAACGCGGCCGCACGGTGCTGCTGCTGGACCATGCCGAGAAGGTGGCCGAGAAGATCCGCATCTCCGGCGGCGGGCGCTGCAACTTCACCAACCGCGATGTCGGTCCGGCCAACTTCCTGTCGGACAACCCGGCGTTCTGCCGCTCCGCCCTGGCTCGCTATACGCCGGCCGACTTCATCGCGCTGATGCAGCGGCACGGCATCGCGTTCCACGAAAAGCACCGCGGCCAGCTCTTCTGCGACGACTCGGCAGAGCAGGTCATACGCATGCTGCTGGCCGAATGTGCCCAGGGCGGCGTCGCCCACTGGCAGCCCTGCGCCGTGGCCGGCGTGCGCCAGACCGCTGGGGGCTTCGAACTCGACACGGCGCGCGGCACGGTCAGCACCGGCCGGCTGGTGGTGGCCACCGGCGGGCTGCCCATCCCGAAGATCGGCGCCAGCGACTGGGGCCTGCGGCTGGCGCGCCAGTTCGGCCATGGCATCGTCGAACCCCGGCCGGCGCTGGTTCCGCTGACCTTCGATGCGGCGCTGTGGGCGCCCTTTCACGACCTGGCCGGGCTGTCGCTGGAGGTCGAGGTGCAGACGGGCGCAGGCCGCCAGCGCGGCCGGTTCCTGGAAGACCTGCTGTTCACCCACCGCGGCCTCAGCGGCCCGGCCGTGTTGCAAATCTCCAGTTTCTGGCGCCCAGGCCAGCCGGTGCACATCACCCTTGCACCGGCCGCGGTGGGTGTCGCGCTGCGTGAGGCCAAGCTGAGTTCGCAGCGGCAACTGGGCAACGAACTGGCCGCGCATGTGCCGGCGCGGCTGGCTCAGACATGGCTGCGCACGCTGGACCTGCCCGCCACCCGGCCGCTGCCCGAGGTGCGCGACCGCGACCTGGCGCGCCTGGGCGATAGCTTGTCGCGCTGGACGGTGCTGCCCAACGGCAGCGAAGGCTGGCGCAAGGCCGAAGTCATGGCCGGCGGCGTCGACACCCACGAACTGGACTCCCAGAGCCTGGCCAGCAAGCGGGTGCCCGGCCTGCACTTCATCGGCGAGGTGGTGGACGTGACCGGCTGGCTGGGCGGCTACAACTTCCAGTGGGCCTGGGCCAGCGCCGCGGCCTGCGCGCGGGCGCTGTAGCAGGTTCGCGGCGGCCATGCACAACAAGGCGGCGAACCGCCTTTCAAGCCGGCTACAATGCTGGGGTTTGCTGTAGCTGCAGCATCATGGTCCGACCGACCGCAAACCCACGGGATTCCTGATTTCATGACCACCATTCGCGTCAAAGAGAACGAACCTTTCGATGTTGCCCTGCGCCGCTTCAAGCGCACGATCGAGAAGATCGGCCTGCTGACCGACCTGCGCGCGCGCGAGTTCTACGAAAAGCCCACCTCCGAGCGCAAGCGCAAGAAAGCGGCTGCCGTGAAGCGCCACTTCAAGCGGGTCCGCAGCATGCAATTGCCCAAGAAAATGTACTGACGTTGGCCGCGGCTTGGGCGCCTGAGCGCGCTCAGCCAGAGGTTGTCATCGAACAGCAGCCCGCGCGGTTTTCCGTAGCGGGCTGATTCCATTCTGGAGTGCAAACGCCATGAGCCTGAAAGACCGCGTCACCGAGGACATGAAGAACGCCATGCGGGCCAGGGACGCCGCCCGGCTGTCTGCCATCCGCATGCTGCTGGCCGCCTGCAAGCAGCGCGAGGTTGACGAGCGTATCGTGCTCGACGACGACGCCGTGATTGCCCTGGTCGACAAACTGATTAAGCAACGCAAGGACTCGATCGCCGCCTTCACCCTGGCTGCGCGCACCGACTTGGCCGACAAGGAAGCCGCCGAGGTGCTGGTGCTCGAGGTCTATCTGCCGCAACGCCTGAACGCGCAGGAAATCAGCGCTGCCGTGACCGCCATCGTGGCCGAACTCGGCGCCACCGGCCCGGGCGACATGGGCCGCGTGATGGCTGCGGTCAAGGCCAAACTGGCCGGCACGGCCGACATGGGCCTGGTGTCAGCCGCCGTCAAGCAAGCGCTGGCAAAGTGATCGGCATGAACACCTCCCTGCCGCTGCGCGCGATCGCGACCGACGTTTGCGTCGCCCCGCAGCTAGGCCCCGAAGCGATGGCCGAGGCCGCGCGAGCGGGTTTTCGCGCCGTCGTCAATAACCGGCCGGACTTCGAAGAAGGCCCCCAGCAGCCGACCAGCGCCGTGATCGAAGCTGCGGCCATAGCGGCGGGGCTTGAGTACCGCTTCCTGCCCGTGGATAGCGGCTACCAGTCGCCCGCCGAGATCGCCGCCATGGCCGACTTGCTGCAAGACCTGCCGCGCCCGCTGCTGATGTTCTGCCGCTCCGGCGCACGTTCGGCACGGTTGTTTCAAGCCGCCAGCGCGGGCTGAAAACCAGGCGGCGCCATCGCGCTGCCGCTGCGCAAGACAGCGCGCCGCGCGCCGGCCGAGCCAGCCCGCCCCCCCATTTTTCCCTACCCCTAGAAACTGAGCTTGGTCAGTCATCGGGCCGCAGCCGTGGCCCTGAGTCGCTGCGGTCCGCAACGGACCCGCTGTGTTCTGCGACACCGCCAAGAGATAGCACCTCGACCGCACTGCTGCGTGTTTCAAGAACGATCGACGCCCTCACCGAACTGACCGCGCGCACCAACGCCATCATCGACGCGGTGGGCAGGGTGGTCTTCCTGATCCCCTTGTGCCTGATCCTGATCGGCCTGTCCTGGCACGTCTTCGAACGCTCGTGGGTCACAGCCAGATCATCAACGGCCGGATCGGTCGTCTCGCGCCGGCCCCAGGCGACGAGACCTTCATCATGTCGCTCATGAGGTCGGCGTTCCTGGCACTGGCGGCGCGATGGGGTTCCTGCGGGTCGTCAAACTCCTGGTCTTCGTCCTGGGTTGCTTCGTCGTCGTATCGCGCCTCGCTGACCCGGCTGATGGACTGCATCCGAAGGTCGCGTACTCACACTGCCGACCCTGTGCGGAACTACCCGCAGCGACATTCGCAACCACAAAGCCGCCACCCGCCGCTGCGCACATCCGAGATGGCTTCAATAACGGGCCGGAAAGCAGGCGCGGACGGGCGCTGCATGAACTCCAACGACAACATCGCCAAACACAGTGCGATGTCGAACCCGGGGGAGGGGACCTGCACTACAACACCACCTGGCCAGCGGCGCTCGGTTTGAACCTTCCGGGTGGCTGCATTCTCGACGACGGGCTTGGCCGCCATGAAGCCGCCGCTGCAACCGGGCCTAGCCGTTGACGCTCACGCCAACTGCTACCCTGCGGCCTGTGACGCGGCGGACCAGCGCCAAGGCCAACAGACCGCCTGTCAGCAAGGCGCCGTTAGACGGCTCGGGAATTGGCGCGAAGACCAGCGGTATCCCTGACGATGTGCTCGCCGAATAGCCGGCCGGCAGCGTCATCGAGGCTGCCGCCGTGTTGTAAAAGTCGACAGAGCCTTCAAGCAATCCGGGTATTGAGACGTTCATCTTGAGCGCCACCTTCAATGGCTGACCGCTGTAACTGAACCCGACAACACCGTTGAAGGTCTGCGAGAACGCGCCGAACGTGGACACGTGACCGTTAGCCCCCAGCACGTTGAAGGAAAACTGCTCGCCGATCGACAGTACATATTCGAGGAATCGCCCCCCGTAGAGCGGATTGACCTTTGCCCCCGGCGAGACAGTGCCGTCGAGGTGGAGCGCCATAGGCAGGTTGATCGTGCCCCGCGGCGTTCCGGCGGGCACGGTAATCGTCCACTCGTCGGAGAACTGAACCACGGCCGTTGCGCTGCTGCTTGCAAGGCCGTTGCCCAACGAGGTTGCGCGCACGCCGACGGAACCACTGGCCGCGCTGGCGCGAATATCTGCACTGGCCGAACCGCCGGCGCAGGCGGTCGATCGGTCAAGTTGGAAACTGTCCTGCAGCGTGTTGCCTGGGATAAGTGCACTGGCGTTGCAGACACCGCTGTTTGCATGCACGGACACTACGCCGCCAAGGTTGGCGGTGGCCATGGCGACTCCGCTCGCGCCCAAAGTGGCAGACCCCAGCGACAAGGCGGCGAGCAGGTATCGTGCAGTCATAGATGTCTTCCGTCTCAACACAGCGTTTGAATCAGCCTAACACTGTTCGACAGTCCCCGGCAGACCACTCGACGCCGTGTCTCCATTGGGTTAGGGGGGGCTGGATATGCGATTGCAGCACGACACAAGGATGGAGTAGGGGGTGATGTTTAAGGTCGAACCCAGGCACGCTACCGCTCGCGGTACAGCCAGGCTCGGATCATCAACTGAACTGATCCAATTTCGGACAACACCTTGTCCATTCGGCACAGGGCCTCCAGCGAGTTCGTGTGCTTCTGAGGCCGGCTGCGCCCGGAGCTGGAACGCGAGGACATCAGAGACTCCGGCACGCTGTCTTCCTGCTGGGCCCAGACTGGCGGCGCTGGCCGACTGGTAGGCAGGCAGGCCAGGGCGTGAGGGGGCTTTATCCGGCGGGGGCGGGGGCCACGGCGAATTCGCTTCAGCCGGGCATCCGGATGAACATCAGCACCGATCCGACGTCGCGGAATCCCAGCCCCAGGTAGACGGAATGCCTTACGGCCGAGGACTGCAGGAGGCCGACGCCGTAGCCCAGCCGACCAGCGGCCCGCAAGGCTTCGGCAGTGACGTGTGCTGCCAGACCGCGTCCCTGTTCTGCGGGCAGCGTGGCCACGCAGTAGATGCCCGCCAGCCCGTCGGCGAGGTAAAGCATGGAAGTCGCGACGATCTTTCCGCCGGCCCGGATGCCGAAGAACTAAACCGGGGCATCGGGTTCGGTGCTGGCACCCAGCACTTCCGGCGAGAGCATGCGTGCTAGCCCCCGTGGCAGTTCGAAACCGGCGGAGACCACGTCGGCCCAAGCCGTTGCATCTTCGGCTGGACTCACCCGGAGAAGTTCGCAACCCTCCGCGGGCGTGGTGGGGACCAGAGCGGCGATGTCCACGGCCATCGCGGGCATCGGATCCATCTTCGAGAAGCCCTGGGCGGTCAATTGCCCTGCGATTGCATCGCTGACGCCCGCCACAAAAAGCACGGCGGTCGGTTGCGAGACATTCAGCAAAGGCGCGACCGCCTCCTCGACGACGCGGGCATCAGCCGACTCGCGCAGGATGGCCAGGTTGCCCAGGGGGCTCGCCTCTCCCGTGATCAGGCGAAAGAACTGCCCGTTCTGAATCGAGCCCTGGGACCATTAGGTTCCGCCAACGCCGGTCTAGGTGCAGGGGCGCCACGGCCCCCATGGCTTGGCCGACGGAGGCGATGGACGGGACGGGTGGGGGTGGGAGCCTGGTGTCGATGGCGATCTCTTCTGTTAGGAGGAGGGCTTGCGCGACCCGATGTCGGCGCAGTCGAATCTCTTGATCTGAGTTTCCCTCAACCGGAGCGTGCAATTTCTACCCAGCTTCATTCCGATGACGTTGGCATCGAGAACGAACTCGACGCTCACAATTTCTGCAAATCCGAGGTTGGTGAAGTCCTCAGCTTGTTGGCGGTTGTGAGCCAGCGCGCAAATCTGGCTGTGAGGCCGCGCTTCTGATTGGTCCGCCGGGCCGGTCTATTCTGGTCGGGCTGCTGCGTTGACCGCCGGCGCCGGCATTGCTGGTGGGATGCCGTCCGATCAGAACGGCACATCGGCTTCGTCGATGTCGTCTGGGGCGTCTTGCGCGGCGGCTCGCTGCTGGCAACGAAGCACCTGTTGGATCTGCAGGCCGTGCTGGACCCACACGCGCTCGCGCAGTGCGTCCAGGAGTTCGAAGACGGCATAGCTTCGCTGCGCGCTGCAGATTGACCGACTTGATTGTTGCGGACATTGAACTTGCCGCCGACGGTGCCTGCGACGCCGGTCAGCATCTCATTCATGCGCGGGTCAAAGAGCGGATCAGTCCGCGCATTTAAGGGCAGCATGAGAACAAGCGCGACACGATGCTGCTGTCGAAGCCCGTACCACTTCAATTCGGCGGCAAAGGCCTTGATGACTTCAGGCCCCGCGCCGCAGCAGCGCCGGCCGATTCAGTGTCGGCGTGCGCCACGATGCGCGTGATGGTGCAGCACCTGGGACTCGCCAACTGTGGCCGAGATGTCGCTGCCGGCCACGGTTTGCTTCGAAGCCCCGGCGCCCGGACGCGTGCAGACATAAGCCGCGCGCTACCAAGTCGCGGAGTGGGTCGCCATGAAAACCAAGGTTGCGCCTTACTTTTGTTCTGGAGCGCTCGCAAGTCGATGTTTTACGTGGATTTTCGATTGGGATCCGGTTGCGGCAAACCGAGAGCATGCGCACTCGAACACGCGCAAGCTCGGACAGTGACCGACGCGGCGGTCGGCGATGATTTAGAAGGGCATGCGCGCGCGAGTGGCTACTAATAGGCTACTGCGACCCCAGAAACCAAGAAAGGTTAGTAGCTACTCCGCTACTAACCCTCATGGATGGTGGTGGGCCCTGACAGATTCGAACTGTCGACCAACGGATTAAGAGAAGGCTCCCGGGCCTAGTTTGATGGTGACCATCGGACGCACGCCTAGGTAAGTCGGGAGCCACTTCTAGTCCATTGGCGCAGTAGGGCGTGGAGAGTAGCTACGTTCTGGCTACGCCACCCACATGAAGTACGACATCTGGCCGTGGCCACTCTACGTTGCCTCATCCATGATCTGCGTGTTCCACTTGAGGTAATAGCGAAAAAACGGGTCGACCAGATGCAACTCACCGTTCGCGTAGTCGATTACCGGTTCGCCCTGAAGGTCCTTTGCTATCTCGTCCATCTTCTCGAGCGCACGAGTAACCTCGTGTTGTTGCGGAACGTCCTTTAAAACAACTTGAAGTGCCCTTCTTAGTAGAGTCCAGTCCACCGGAGTGCTTGCACCTAACTCATGAAGCGCAAGTAAGACAGCTTCATAAGTATCGCAAGTACCGCCGGCATTTAGGTCTCGATCCTTTCTATTCGTACGGTCCGGTCCTTTTCTAAGAGCCTTAAATGCCTCAGGTGATATAGACTGCGCGAAAGACTGAAAAAATTCTCTGCTGTCAACAGGCAGTGCAATACGTGGACCAGACAACTCCCCTCGATACTCCTCCTTAATATTGCATTTATTGCATAGGCTGGAGCAAAAGTCTTGCATCAGGTGCGGGCTGCAGAAGGTCTCACGAACCAGATGATCGATTGTTGACGGCAAGTAGCTAAGTCGTAATTGATCGAAGCCGGTCTCTCCGATGCTAAAAAGTTCTTCCGGTTGCCACTCCGGTATGGGTATGGTGACGGTGCGCCCGTCCAAGTCCATTTCTGCTCTTGCTGCCTCATGCATCCTATGAGGAATGAGAATAAGGACGACTTGGAGCCCCTCGAAAACCGCCGGCTTGAGCGCACGGACGAGTTCTGACTGCAGCTCAGCAGGCAGGTAATGGAAGTCATCGATTACGAGAACTTTGCGTTCGCGAAGGAGCGCGTCCACTGCTGCCTTCGATGCTACGCTCCCGAAGGTTCTTGAAAGGGTCTGACTCTTCGCATCTTTGTCGATTTCGCTCGCTTTCGTGCCCCCTCCGATACCCACGGGCTTGAAGCTTGAGTCGATTTCGTACGACTTACCATTTTCCTCAAAGATTGAGTTTGCTTCTGTCTTTGAATTTGGTATCCCGAGCGCGTCACCGATTAACGCCCACACATCGGAAATTGACTTGATGTGGCCGCCCTCAATCCAGACGCGATCTGCCAAATCAACAACGCGTCTGACAAGAACAGTCTTTCCTGACTTGGTGGGGCCGGCCACTGCAATCAATTTATTGAGGCGTTCAAGTGCGTCGCGCAACTTTTCCTCGATCTGAAACTTCTTGCGATCTTGGTAGGTGTAGCGCGGATAGCCGCCTGGAACGAAGACATCACGTACCCGAAGCGTTTGCATATCTGGTTCTTGCATGCTCGCCGATCTCCTTTTAGGCCATGCCGAGACTGGCACGGCTCTATTCCCCAGCCTGCAATGTAGCGCGACTACCAGGCTCGACAACCACTCAGAACGGTTAACGCGATTCAAGCGGGGGGCTGGGGGCGGTAGCCCCCAGGAAAGCTGGCCGCGCAGCGGCCGCGGAAGCAGAGGCCGGGGTACCCGGCCGGGCAACTACTGAACAGCCAGCGGCAGCGATGCATGCGTGCCGCGATGCTTCCCCCGCGGCGACGGCCGTCGCGCGCCACGATGCGGCCGCGCACTGTCCAGCGGGTCTCCCAGCTGCACCGCCCCGCGGGGCGGCTGGGTTAGACGCTGGCAGCTGCGCGGATGCTGCTCTTCCGGCGCCATGTGATAGCCTTGAGGCAGATTTGCGCTGGTGGAAATCGGCCACCATGCGAAGCGTAAGTCCACGGCACCATCCTCGCCATGTGGGTAAGTAGTTCGGAGACCCACCCGTAGCCCCTCCTCCGTATCGCGCTTCCCGTCAACAACTGACGGGCGGTCGATATGAGCGGCTCACTGGCCACCCGTCTTACCGCCCGTCGCGCATGCGAAGAGGTGGTCATGTTCGAGGTCAACGAGTGCGCGGCGGCGCAGCCGCCTGGGCTTGTCTCAGTTCCAACAAGTCAGAAAGCATCCTGTGCGGCTGAAGCCGCGGCGCTAAGGGATGAGCTCGGGGGCTTTGTACCTCCCGCCCACGCTGGCCGGCTCGCCCGGATGCGTCGATCGGTCGGGTTCGCGGCGCGGGCGCATGTGTGCAGTCGATCGGGCTTTCGGACGGACTCGGTCGTCATGGTGACGCTCACCTACCGGGATGGCAACGACTGGCAGCCAAAGCACGTTTCGACGCTCCTCGATCACATCCGCCACTGGTGCAAAGCGGAACGGGTCAAGTGCCGGTACGTGTGGGTCGCGGAGCTGCAGGCGCGCGGTGCCATCCACTACCACCTGGCGCTATGGCTGCCGCACGGCAAGAAGCTCCCCATGCCAGATTCAGCGGGATGGTGGCTGCACGGCTCCACCCGTACCGAGCGGGCGCGTGCTGCCGTCCCGTACCTCCTGAAATACTTGAGCAAGGGCTCGGGCGCTCTGCGTCTTCCGGACGGCGCCCGTATGCACGGCGTCGGTGGTCTGGACCATTCGATGCGCCGCGCAGCTCGGTGGCTCCGCATGCCCGGCTTCGTCCAGTCACGCGCCGATATCTTCGACGACTGGCGGCCGGCACTCGGCGGGGGTTGGGTCGGCCCGGATGCGGTCGTCTGGCCATCGGAGTTCAAGCGCGCGTGGCTCGGCGATGCCTATGGGTTGCTCCGGGTCCACCAGCACGGCCGACCGTTCCGCGCCGATGGGCCCTTCACCTGGCTGCACCGCCGGCCCCAGCCTACCAACGGTGCTGCATGAGCCATGGTCACGCTCAATCTCATCGAGGCGGCCCAGCTGCTGAAGGTACATCCCAAGACCCTGGAGAAGCTCGCACGGGCCGGCAGCGTGCCGTCCTGCAAGGTCGGGCGGGCCTGGGTGTTCGTCGAGTCTCTGCTCGTCGACTTCCTTGTGACAAGATCGCAAGCGCGTGTGTCCGTGGTCGAACTTCAGGAGAAATCTGAATGCCGATCTACGAACGCAAGGACTCACCTTACTGGTGGGTCAAATTACCGCCCATCCGGGGTGAATCGAAGCCTCTACAGCAGAGCACTGGGACTGCCAACCGACGAGAGGCGCAAGAGGTCCACGACCGACTTGCGCACGCTCGATGGGAGCAAGAACGGCTCGGCGTGAAGCCTAGACACGACTGGCAGGAGGCGGCCGAACGATGGATCTTGGAAACGAAGCACAAGGCCTCGCACGGTGACGACATCGCAAAGCTTCGGTGGCTACACCCTTACCTAGGAGACAAACACCTTGATCAGATCGACCGGACGCTGATCGACCGCATTAAATTCGACAGGGAGAAGCTCGCGAAAGCCGGGACGACGAATCGCTACCTCGCGTTGATCCGCGCCATCTTGCGGCGCGCATGCAACGAGTGGGAGTGGACCGAGCGGGTACCGAAGATCAAGCTGTTCAAGGAAGCTGAAGGCCGTGTGCGGTCCCTGACCGTTCCGGAGTTCGAGCGGCTGCTGAAAGAGCTGCCCGAGCACCTGGCCGACATGGCCGTTTTCTCGGTGGCAACTGGGCTGCGGCAGGCCAACGTGAAGGGCTTGGACTGGGACTGCGTCGACATTGAGCGTGGGCATGCATGGATACCTGGTAGCAAGCACAAGAACGGCAAGCCGCATGCAGTGCCCTTGAACGAAATGGCGCTCTCGGTGTTGAGAAAGCAGATCGGCAAGCACCCTTCCCGGGTGTTCACCTTCCGGGGTGAGCCGATCAGCCAGGTCAACACCAAGGCTTGGACATCGGCGCTTAAGCGAGCCGGGATCGAGGACTTCAAGTGGCACGACCTTCGGCACACGTTCGCGACAGCCCTTCGGAAGGCCGGCGTACCAACCCACGAGATCCAGCGTCTAGGGGGCTGGCAGACGACGGCGATGGTGGATCGCTACGCTCACGTCGGGTCCTGCGAGCTGCAACGAGCATCGGCCAAGTTAGACGCGTTCTTTGGGTACGAATCGGCTACGCCACAAAGGCCAACGGCCTAGGCAAGATCGCCTAAGCCGTTGATTTTGTTGGTGGGCCCTGACAGATTCGAACTGTCGACCAACGGATTAAGAGTCCGCTGCTCTACCAACTGAGCTAAGAGCCCCGGAAAATTCTTTCGCGCGGTCGGTCGGCGCGGAGGGCCCGCGTCGCGTCGGTGCGAGGTGTGTCCGCGCGGTGGTTCTGATTCACGTGGTGGGTCGTGCGTGACTCGAACACGCGACCAACGGATTAAAAGTCCGCTGCTCTACCGACTGAGCTAACGACCCGTCCGCTGAGCCACCAATTATAGATCGATCTTCGCACCATCCCGGAGCGTTGTGGCGCCCATGAGGCATGCGATGGCAACGCCTGCGGCCACCATGCCGAAGGTGGCGGTGACGGCCACGCTGGAGCCGTAGCCGTGACAGGCCAGCGGTGCGCCGGCGTCGCTGCGGAGGGCGTCACCGGACACGCTTTCGCGCGAGTACACGCAGCGCACGCCCATCGGCGAAGCCTGCCGCGCACCGGGGCGTGTCTCGCGGCTGCCGGATGCGGCATCGGCGGCGACTTGCACTCGCGTGGCCTGGCGCAGCCGCTGGCGCAGGCTGGCCAGCAAGGGGTCGTGCGTCACCTCGGCCAAGTCGGCCACGTCGACCAGTTCGGCGTGCGTCTTGCCCCCCGCCGCGCCCACGCAGACGATGGGCACGCCCTGCGCCAGCGCCCACTGAGCGAGTGCCGCCTTGGCGCGCACCTGATCGCAGGCGTCGATCAGAACGTCCACCTCGCACGGCAGGAGGGCCGGCCAGTTGTCGGGCTGCACGAAGTCTTCCACGGCGTGCACGGTGCAGCCGGGATGGATGTCGCGGATGCGTGTGCGCAAGGCCTCGGTCTTGGCCTGACCCAGCGTGCTGCCCAGGGCGTGCACCTGGCGGTTGATGTTGGATTCGGCCACGTGGTCGAGGTCGATCAGCACCAACGTGGCCACGCCACTGCGGGCCAGTGCTTCGACGGCCCAGGAACCCACGCCGCCCAGCCCCACCACGGCCGCGCGGGCCTGGCGCAGCCGGGTGTAGCCGGCATCGCCATACAGCCTGCGCAGGCCGCCGAAACGGCGTTCGAGGTCGGCGGCCTCGGGCGCCGCCGCGAGCGTGCTGATCACGCCCCTTGTTCCAACCGCCAGACCTGCCAGCGCACACCTGCCACCGCGCCGGCCATGATGGCGGCCAGGGCGATGAAGCTGCCGATGGCCAGCGTCGACACGCCCGACATGCCCTGCCCTACCGTGCATCCCATGGCGGTGACGCCGCCCACGCCCATCATCACGGCACCCACGAGGTGGTTGGCCGTGTCTTCGGAGCCAGCGAAACCCTCCCAGCGAAAGACCCGGGTCGACAGGGCCACTGCCGCCGAGCCGAACACCACACCCAGGGTGGTGACGATGCCGATGGTCAGCAGCTTGCTCTTGTCGCTGAACAGGATCAGCCAGTCGACGGTGTAGGCGATGGGCGCGACGAAGGTCAGCGATTCCATGCGTTGCGTGTTGGTGGCCAGGAAGACCTCTTCCAGAGTCAGCGGATGCTCCATCAGGTGACCGAGCCGACCCGACACCCACCACACCCCCACCACCACCGCGCCCAGGCCCAGGCCGGCCAGCCAGACCTCGCCGGTCCGACCCTCGGGCCGCGCCAGCACGAAGCCGATCAGCGCCGCGCCGAGGACCCCGCCGAGCAGCAACGCCCAGGTCTGGCGCCCGCCCCCCAGCGCGTGTGCGGCCAGCGAGGGCAGGTCCTGCCCGACCGGCAGCACGGCGGCGACGGTGTCCACACTGGCCACGCGCGCCACGCCGGTGATGCCGCGCAGCGTGGCGTAGGCGGCGATGCCCAGCACCGCGAAAACCACCAGCGATTTCAGGCTGCCGCCGCCGATGCGCACCAGCGTCTTGCTGCCACAGCCCGAGGCCAGCACCATGCCGAAGCCGAACATCAGCCCGCCCACGAGGTTGGACAGCCAGATCAGCCGCGGCGCGGCGTACACCGACTGTCCGGCCTGCACCCAGCCCAGGCCGACCATGAGATTGAAGCCCAGCATGGCCACGGCGATGGCCAACAGCCACATGCGCATGCGGGTCCAGTCGCCGATGTTGACGATGTCGGCCACCGCACCCATGGTGCAGAAGTGGGTCCGCTGGGCGATGGCACCGAAGACGGCCGCCAACGCGAAGGAAGCCCACAGCACCTGGGCCGTCAGCCCGGGGAGATCAGATTCCTGCATGGCGCGATTCTAGGTAGCGGGGTGGCCGGGCGCTGCGCTGGCAGCGCCCGGCCACCCCTCGCCCGTCACTTGATCGAAGCCAGGCGTTCCTTGCCTGCCACGGCCGCTTCGGACGCAGGATAGGTCTTCACCAGTTCATCGATGGTGCGGCGCGCACCGCGTGGGTCCTTCATCTCGGCCTGGCTGTTGGCCAGCGCCAGCAGCGCCTCGGGTGCGCGGGCGTGGCCAGGTGCGGCCGCCACGAAGGCACGGAAGACGGCGATGGCTTCCTTGTAGTCGCGCTTGCCGTACAGCGCGTTGCCCTGCCAGAAACGCACGGAATCGCCATACGAGCTGCCGACATAGCGGCGCTGGAAGTTGGCCAGGGCCACCACGGCCTTGTCGAATTCACCTGTGCGGATGATGCCGATGGCCTCGTCGTAGGCGCGCTTCTCGTCCGCCTCGACCAGGAAGTCGCGCCCGTCGAGGGATACCTTGACCGGCTCGACCTTGCGCAGCCGGTCGTCCAGCGCCTGCCCGACGTCCTTCTGCCGACTTTGCACCTCGGACAGCTCGCGCGTGGTCTGCTCGGCGTTGCCGCGCAGCTTGGCGAGATCGCCGCGCATGGCTTCGAGCTGGTTGTTCAGCTCGAGCAGGCTGCGGCGCAGGGCCGTCAGTTGCTCGAGCATCGCGGCCTGGGCAGTGGCCTGCTCGATGCCGCGCGTCTTGGCCTGTTCGTCGACCATCGCGATCCGGCTGCGTAGGTCGACGATGGCCTTGCGCGCCTCGCCGTCTTCGAACAGGGCGTGACTGGCCCCGGCGGAGAGCGCCAGCACCAGGCCTGCCACGCCCCGCATCCGGAATGAGCTCGTCAGGTTCATCTCAGCGGTCCTTCAGTTCGGCGCGCCGGTTACGGGCCCAGGCCGACTCGTCCTGCCCCGTGGCGACCGGGCGCTCCTTGCCGAAGCTCACGGCCTCGAGCTGGTTAACAACCACGCCCAGCAACTCCATCGACTTGACGACGGCATCGGCGCGCTTCTGGCCCAGCGCCAGGTTGTACTCGCGGCCGCCGCGCTCGTCGGTGTGGCCTTCAACCACCATGCGCTTGGTGCGGCTGCTCGCCAACGCCTTGGCGTGCCCGTCCACCAGCGCCTTGTACTCGTCTTTGATGGCGAAGCTGTCGTAGTCGAAAAGCACCACCCGCTGGGCAGGTGCCGCCGCGCCCGCGGTGGTGACCACGGGGTTGGTCTTGGCCAGGTCCACGGTGGCTACCTGCGACTGCGGCGTGGTGGACCGCGTGACTGCCGGCGCCGCGGTGCCTGCACCACCACTGCCAGATGCAGTGGCCAGCGGCGTGCGTGTCTCGACGGGCACCTGGGCCGACGGCTCGGCGAGCTTGGTGGAACTGCATGCGCTCAGGCCGGCGGCCGTGACCAGCGTGGCGAGTAAGGCCCATTTCCTGGATGACATGAGAGGCTCCTTGGGGTTGAGGGTTGGTTCAGGACGCGCAAGGCCGATCATCGGCCATACGGGCCCCACGCGGGTTCGCGCATGTCGGCGCCGCTGCTGAGCAGACGGGTCTTGATCTTGCCATCCAGCGTGGTCGTCATCAACACGTCCTGGCCCTGCGCCCGCGTTGCATAGACCAGCAGCTTGCCGTTCGGCGCGAAGCTGGGGCTTTCGTCGTCCGAGGTGTCGGTGAGCAGCGTGACCGCGCCGCCGTCGAGGTCCATGGTCATGAGGCGGAAGGCCGTGCCCTGGCGTGTGATGAATGCCAGCGTGCGGCCGTCGGCGCTGATGGCCGGGCTGATGTTGTAGCTGCCCTTGAACGTGACGCGTTCGACGGCGCCGCCACCGGCGTCCACACGGTAGATCTGCGGGCCGCCGCCGCGGTCGCTGACGAAGTAGATGCGCCGCCCGTCGGGCGAGTACACCGGCTCGGTGTCGATGCTGTCGCTGGTGGTCAGGCGCTGCGGCGTGCCGCCGGACACCGGCAGCGTGAACAGCTGGGTCAACCCGTCGCGCGACAGGGCCACCGCCAGCTGCCGACCATCGGGCGACCAGGCCGGCGCGCTGTTGCTGCCGCGAAAATTGGCCACCATGCGGCGCTCGCCGGTGCTCAGGTCCTGCACCCAGACCACGGCCTTCTGCGACTCGAAGGACACATACGCCAGCCGCCGCCCGTCGGGCGACCAGGCCGGCGAGATGATCGGCTCGGGGCTCGCCACGGCCACCTGACCGCCTTCGCCGTCGGCATCGGCGATGTGCAAGGTGAAGCGCCTGCCGCTGCGCAACACGTAGGCGATGCGCGTGGCGTTGACGCCGGGCTCGCCGGTCAGCCGCTGGTGCACTTCGTCGGCCACGCGGTGCGCGGCCAGGCGCAGATCGGCCGCGGGCACGATCTTGCTCTGGCCCAGCACCTCCTCATTCTTCAGCACGTCCCACAGCTTGTAGCGCACGTCATAGCGGCCGTCGCTCAGCCGGGTGACGGACCCGGCCAGCAGAGCGTCCGCACCGCGGGTACGCCAGTCGGCCAGCACCACGCTGCTGCGCTCGTCCAAGGCCGTGCCGGCCGGGCTGGTACTGAACAAACCGCTGCGTTCGAGGTCGGCACGCACGATGTCGGCCACCGACACACCCGCCTTGTCCTGGTCGCGGAAGCTGGCCACCGTGACCGGAATCTGCCGCGCCCCCACGCCCGAGACCTCGACACGGAACTGAGCCGCCGCGGGCCATGCGGCCAGCGCAGTCAGCCCGGCCACGATGCGGCGACGCGACTCGAAGGAGGGTGACTTGGGCGGGCGCAGCGGCATCGGCGGTTCGTGTAAACCCGATTGTAGGCAGCACGCAAATATGAGGGCGAGATGAGAGCGAGACACGACAGCGAATCACGCGATAAAGGCATGCGGCCCGTGGCCCGTGTTTTGCGTGTGTTTTGCCAAAGCCGCTGCTACACTGCGCCCCGTCAGGAGAGAGCGGCCGCGTGTCGCCGCCGAAGGCGCAGAGGACATGGCACATCGCCGGCCTCGAACGCTCAGGCAAAAGGACTGACTTCCTCACCTCACTGGAGAGAGGTCACCGCCGCACGGCGAGGTGGCCCACCGAAGGGGCAAGGTCCACCAGACGGGGTGGGCCGAATCTCTCAGGTAAAGCGGACAGCGAGGGCACCCATCCGGCGCACGGCGGCGGATGGCATCGACGCCCTCGAAGGAAGACCATGTCCGACCTGCTCCAGACGCCCCTGCATGGCCTGCACCTGCGCCTGGGTGCGCGCATGGTGCCCTTCGCCGGCTATGCCATGCCGGTGCAATACCCGGCCGGCCTGATGGCCGAGCACAAACAGTGCCGCGATCAAGCCGCGCTGTTCGACGTGTCGCACATGGGCCAATTGAAGCTGGTCGGCCCCGACGCCAGTGCGGCACTCGAAACGCTGGTGCCGGTGGACGTGCTGGGCCTGGGCGCAGGCAAGCAGCGCTACGCCTTCTTCACCAATTCCAGCGGTGGCCTGCTTGACGACCTGATGATCACGCGGCCCGCGGTCGAATCTTCAGGAAGCGGCTTCGGCGACCTGTTCCTCATCGTCAACGCCGGCTGCAAGGACGTCGACATCCGCCACCTGCAAACGAATATCGGTCACCGTTGTCAGGTCGTGCCCCTGCCCGACCGCGCCTTGCTGGCACTGCAGGGGCCGCAGGCTGTCACCGCGCTGTCGCGGCTCAATCCGGGTGTGGCGCAGTTGGTGTTCATGACCGGTGCCGAATTCGAACTCGCCGGCGCCCGTTGCTTCGTGACGCGTTCGGGCTACACAGGCGAAGACGGCTTCGAGATCTCGGTGCCGGCCGAACATGCCGTGACGCTGGCCGAGGCCTTGCTCGCGCAGGGCGAGGTCGCACCCGCGGGCCTGGGCGCCCGCGACACGCTGCGCCTGGAAGCCGGCCTGTGCTTGTACGGCCACGACATCGACGAGACCACCAGCCCTATCGAGGCCGGACTGAACTGGGCGATCCAGAAAGTGCGCCGCCCCGGTGGCGCCCGCGCCGGCGGCTACCCCGGCGCAGCCGTCGTCGAAAGCCACCTGGCCGGCGCCGCCCCGAGCAAACGCGTGGGCCTGGTCGGCCAGGAGCGCGTGCCCGTGCGCGAGGGCACGGGCATCGTCGACAGCCACGGCCGCAAGCTCGGCACGGTCACCAGCGGCACGCTGGCGCCCACCGTCAACCAGCCCATCGCCATGGCCTACCTGCCGCCGGACCACGCCCTGCCCCAGCACGAGGTGTATGCCGAAGTGCGCGGCAAGCGGCTGCCGATGCGCGTGACGTCCATGCCCTTCAACCCGCACCGCTACTTTCGCGGCTGAATCCACTCAACACCTTCCAACCAGGAGTCCCCGCCCATGACGACCATGTACACCGCCGACCACGAGTGGATCAACATCGAAGACCACGAAGCCGCTGTCGTCGGCATCACGCACCACGCGCAGGACGCGTTGGGCGACGTGGTCTTCGTCGAGCTGCCAGAAGTCGGGCGCAGCTACAAAAAGGGCGAGGTAGCCGGCGTGGTCGAGTCGGTGAAGGCCGCGGCCGACCTTTACATGCCCGTTTCCGGCGAGGTGGTGGCCGTCAACGAAGACCTGCGCGGCGACCCCGCACTGGCCAACACCGACCCGCTGGGCAAGGGCTGGTTCTTCACGGTGCGTGTCGCCGACATGAAGGAGTTCGAGCAGCTGATGGACCCGCCGGCCTACGACGCGCTTCTGAAGACCCTTTGATCTGCCACCAACCCTGCACCAGAGCACCCCACCATGCTGATGTCTGCCATGAAGCCCCTGGGCGAACTCGAGAACGCGACCGAATTCGTCGCCCGCCACATCGGTCCAAGCGCCGCCGACGAGCGGCACATGCTGGGCTTGATTGGGGCCGGTCGCGCCAACTTCACACGCCGCGGGTTGATCGACGCCATCGTGCCGCGCTCGATCGCGCGCGCCAAGCCCATGGTGCTGCCGGTGCCGCTGTCTGAAGCGCAGGCGCTGGCCGAGCTCAAAACCATTGCGGGCAAGAACCAGCTGCTCAAGAGCTTCATCGGCCAGGGTTACCACGGCACCATCACGCCGGGCGTCATCCTGCGCAACATCCTCGAGAACCCGGCCTGGTACACCGCCTACACGCCCTACCAGGCCGAAATTTCGCAGGGCCGCATGGAAGCGCTGGTGAACTTCCAGACCATGGTTTGCGACCTCACCGGCATGGCTATCGCCAACGCCAGCATGCTGGACGAGGCCACCGCAGCCGCCGAAGCCATGACGCTGGCCAAGCGCAGCGTCAGGAGCAAGAGCAACACCTTCGTCGTGGCGGGCGACTGCCATCCGCAGACCATCGAGGTCATCCACACGCGCGCTGCACCCCTGGGGCTGACCGTGGTGCTGGCGAATTCCGCCGAGGAATGGGACAGCCTCATCGATGGCGGCGACTACTTCGCGGCGCTGGTGCAGTTGCCCACCACCAGCGGCGCCATTCACGACCTGCGAACCGATGCCGCGCGCATCCACGCGCACCAGGCGGCGTTCATTGTCGCGGCCGACCTGCTGGCGCTGACGCTCATCACCCCGCCGGGTGAACTGGGCGCCGATATCGCCCTGGGCACCACGCAACGCTTCGGCGTGCCCATGGGCAACGGCGGCCCGCATGCGGCTTACCTGGCCTGCCGCGACGAATACAAGCGCAGCCTGCCCGGGCGGCTGGTGGGGGTCAGCATCGACAGCCACGGCGCACCCGCCTACCGGCTGGCGCTGCAGACGCGTGAACAGCACATTCGCCGCGAGAAGGCCACTTCCAACATCTGCACGGCGCAGGTGCTGCTGGCGGTCATCGCCAGCATGTACGCGGTCTATCACGGGCCCGCCGGCCTGAAACGCATCGCCCAGCGCGTGGCCAGCTATACGGCCATCCTCGCACAGGGCCTGCGGGACATGGGCGTGGCCGTGCGCTCCACCACTGCCTTCGATACGCTCACCATCGACACCGATGCGGCTACCGCAGACATCGCCGCCCGCGCGCGAGCTGCCGGCATGAACCTGCGCCGCTTCCCCGAGTGGGGCGACACCCTGACCGGCATCGCGCTGGACGAGACCAGCACGCGCGACGACATCGCCGCACTTTGGCGCTTGTTCGCCAAACCGGGTCAGGCATTGCCCGACATGTCAACGTTCGAGAAGGGCATCGAGCCCATGATCCCGGTGGAGCTGCGCCGCACCAGTGCCTTCATGACGCACCCGGTATTCAACACCCACCACAGCGAAACGCAGATGCTGCGTTACATCCGCAGCTTGAGCGACAAGGACCTGGCGCTGGACCGCACGATGATCCCGCTGGGCAGCTGCACCATGAAGCTCAACGCCACCAGCGAGATGATCCCCATCACCTGGCCCGAATTCGCCAACGTGCACCCCTTCGCGCCACGCGAGCAACTCGCCGGCTACTGGGAGATGAACGACCAGCTCTGCGCCTGGCTGTCGCAGGCCACGGGCTACGCCGGCGTGAGCCTGCAGCCCAACGCCGGCAGCCAGGGCGAGTACGCCGGGCTCTTGGTCATCCGCGCCTGGCACCACAGCCGCGGCGAGGGCCACCGCCACATCTGCCTGATTCCGGAAAGCGCGCACGGCACCAACCCGGCCAGCGCGCAAATGGTGGGCATGCAGGTGGTGGTGACCCGGTGCGACGCCATGGGCAACGTCGACATGGACGACCTGAAAGCCAAGTGCGAACAGCACAGCGCCAACTTGGCCGCGGTGATGATCACCTACCCCAGCACGCACGGCGTGTTCGAAGCCCGCGTGAAGGAACTCTGCGCGCTGGTGCACCAGCACGGCGGCCGCGTGTATGTCGACGGCGCCAACATGAACGCGCTGGTGGGTGTGGCCGCACCTGGCGAGTTCGGCGGAGACGTGAGCCACCTCAACCTGCACAAGACCTTCTGCATCCCGCACGGCGGCGGCGGGCCGGGCGTGGGCCCGGTGGCGGTGGTAGCCGACCTCGTGCCCTTCCTGCCGGCTCACCGCACGGCGGGCCTGGGTGGCGGGCACGGCGTGGGCGCCGAGCCCTTCGACCCACGGCGCGTGGGCGCCGTGAGCGCAGCCCCCCTGGGCAACGCCGCGGTGCTGCCGATCAGCTGGATGTACTGCCGCATGATGGGCGCAGAAGGTCTGCGCGAAGCCAGCGAAGTCGCCATCCTCAGTGCCAACTACATCGCGGCGCGCCTGGCCGACCACTACCCGGTGCTGTACTCGGGCGCCGACCCGGCGCTCAAGGGCGGCGGCGTGGCGCACGAATGCATCCTGGACCTGCGCCCGCTGAAGGACGCCACCGGCGCCGGTGCCGAAGACGTCGCCAAGCGTCTCATCGACTACGGCTTCCACGCCCCCACGCTCAGCTTCCCGGTCGCCGGCACGTTGATGATCGAGCCGACGGAGAGCGAACCCCTGGCCGAGCTGGACCGTTTTTGCGACGCCATGATCGCCATCCGCGCAGAGATCGCGCAGATTGAAGCCGGCGTCACGAACGGCGGTTGGCCCAAGGACGACAACCCGCTGAAGAACGCGCCGCACACAGTGGCCAGCCTGCTGGGTGCCGACTGGCCGCACCCCTACAGCCGCGAGCAGGCCGCCTACCCGCTGGCCAGCCTGCGCCGCAACAAGTACTGGGCGCCGGTGGGCCGGGTGGACAACGTGTGGGGCGACCGCAACCTCAGCTGCAGCTGCCCGCCGCTGTCGGCCTACGCTTGATGGCCCACCACCCGGACCTTGCCGCAACGCGGCTGAAACGGCTGACGCGGCGGAATTTTTGCGCCGGCGCCGCGCTGGTCAGCCTGGCCGGCTGCGCTTCCACCCCCACCTTGGTGAAGGTGCCCTGCGGTGCGACGCTCGGCCTGGAGGTGCTGGCGCCGCCGCCCGATGTGGTGGTGCCGATCGCCAACCTTTCCTTCGGCTCGTCCGCCACCGCCGGTGGCACCGGCGGTGCGACGATCGGCGCGCTGTCGGGCCTGGGCTGCGGGCCGCTGGTCTTCCTGTGCGTGCCGCTGGGCGCCATGATCGGTCTGGCTACCGGAGCCGGGGCCGGTGCGGTCGTAGGCCTGGCCAGCGCTTTGTCTTCGGAGCAGATTACGCGACTGCGCGACCGGGTGGCGCGGCTGACGCTGAGCCACGACCTGCGAGCCGAATTGCAGAACCAACTGATGCGCCGCGCTGTGGTGCGCTGGTCTGTGGGCACTGCCAAGCCGGACTATTCGCTCAGCGTGGCCCTGCGCGGACTGTCGCTGACCTCGACACGTGACGAACAGATCAGCCTCATCGCCGAGGCCGGTGCCACGCTGCAGCGCAATGCGGGCACCGCGACGCAGTCCCTGACGCAGAAGACCTTCCGCTTCATCTCAGCGGCCAGCCCGCTTGCGCTGTGGCTGGATGAACACGGCGACCTGCCCGACACCCTGCTTGGCAACGCAAGCGCGCAACTGGCGGCGCAGATCGTCGGTGAGCTGGCGGCGATCTGAAGCCCATGACCATTCCTGTCTTCGGCCTCGTGAGTATCGAGAGCGGGCTCTTCAATATGTGTATCGGCACCGTCAGCGGCCTTCACGTGATGTGAATGCGCGCGGCCTTTCCGGGCGGCCGCCGCTCAACGCGGCGGCGGGTTCGCAGCGCGTCAGGCCTGGGCCTTGTCATGCGCCTGGGCTTAACAGCGCACGGTTGCGGTCGCCAGCGCGTCGTCACGGCGGCCCAGAGCCAGCAGGATGAAGGCCCTTTCGTTCAGCGCGGCGACCCAGTCAAGCTCCAGCAGCAGCGCCTGGTCGATCAGACCCAGGGCCTGTGCGGGCCGGTTGCCGTGGCCATGCGCCCGTGAGCGAGCGCAAGGCGCGGGTCGATGCGCAGAGCCGTTTCAAGGTGCGGAATCATCAGCGCGGCCGCAGACTGTGCGTCGCGACCCGTCTTCAAGTGCTTTTGCAACGCTTCCTCGCCCAGTTCCGTGTGCACACGCGCAAAGTCCGGGTCGAGCGCCAGCGCCTGAATGAACAGCTGCCAGGCCGTGACGTTCTTCGTGCCGCTGCCGGCCAGGGTGCTCGCGTCCAGCGGCAGCTTCAGGCTGCGTCCGATCTGCAGCGCCAGATCGCTCTCCGCCGCCATGGCGTCGCTCAAGTCGCCCTCGAACTGGCCCGACCAAAGCACCGCGGGCGTTCCAGTAGCCCGCCAGCCCGCCCAGCACCGCACCGCACCGACACCAGCCAGCGCCAGCAATGGCCGCCGCAACTGCCGAGCACGCGCCCAGGCGCGGCGCGGCTCGACGGGCCTGCTGCATCTGGCACGGCAGCGGGCACGTCGCTCATGAGCGCTGACCCTGTAGTGAACGCGAGACGATTGGTGCACAGTCTGCCCACATTGCAGACCCCCGCGCGCAAGCGCCTGCATCTCCTTCGCTGAAGGGCATCCCATGGCCGTCTCCGTGTTCGACCTCTTCAAGATTGGCATCGGCCCCAGCAGCAGCCACACGGTGGGCCCGATGCGGGCGGCCCGCATGTTTGCGTTGCGGCTTGACCACGACGGTTTGCTGGCGCGCACGGCGCGGGTGCAGTCGCAGCTGTACGGCAGCCTGGGCGCCACGGGCAAGGGCCACGGCAGCGACAAGGCCGTGCTCTTGGGCTTGGCCGGACACGAGCCCGACACGGTCGATGTAAACGCCGTGCCGGGATTGCTGGAGGCGATTCGTTCCGCTGCGCGGCTGACACTGCCGGGCGGCCAAGAGATCTGCTTCAACGAAAGCGACGACCTGAAGTTCCACCGCCGCGAGAACCTGCCCTTCCACGCCAACGGCCTGCGTTTCATCGCCTTCGATGCCGCAGGCGCAGAGTTGAGCAACCGCTGCTATTACTCGGTGGGCGGCGGCTTCGTGGTCAGCGACGAGGTGGCCGCCGACGGCGCCAAACAAAAGCGCATCGCGCCCGACACCACCGTGCTGCCGCACCCCTTTCACAGCGGCGACGAATTGCTGGTGCGCGCGCGTGAAGTCGGCGGCTCCATCGCCGACGTGATGCGCCGTAACGAACGCGCATTGGGCAAGGGCGGGCGAAGCGACGCTGAAGCCGACGCCGAGATCGACGCCGGGCTGTTGAAGATCTGGCTGGTGATGCAGGACTGCGTCAAGCGCGGCTGCGCCACCGACGGCATCCTGCCCGGCGGCTTCAAGGTCAAACGCCGAGCAGCGCCCTTGTACCGGGCGTTGATCTCCAACCCCGAAGCGGCCCTGCGCGACCCCCTGCAGGTGATGGACTGGGTCAATTTGTACGCCCTGGCCGTGAACGAAGAGAACGCCGCCGGCGGGCGCGTGGTCACCGCGCCCACCAACGGCGCGGCCGGTATCGTGCCTGCCGTGCTGCATTACTACACGCGCTTCGTGCACCACTCCACCGACACCGGTGTCGTCGACTTCCTGCTCACCGCAGCCGCCATCGGCATCCTCTACAAGGAAAACGCCAGCATCAGCGGCGCCGAGGTCGGCTGCCAGGGCGAAGTCGGCGTGGCCTGCAGCATGGCCGCGGGCGCACTCTGCGCGGTGATGGGCGGCACGCCCGAACAGGTGGAAAACGCCGCCGAGATCGGCATGGAGCACCACCTGGGGCTGACCTGCGACCCGGTCGGCGGGCTGGTGCAGATCCCCTGCATCGAACGCAACGCCATCGCTTCGGTGAAGGCCATCAACGCCGCGCGCATGGCGCTGCGCGGCGACGGCACCCACTTCGTCAGCCTGGACAAGGTCATCAAGACCATGCGCGAAACCGGCGCCGACATGATGACCAAGTACAAGGAAACCGCCCGGGGCGGGCTGGCGGTGAACATAGTCGAGTGTTGAGGCCGGACACGAACAGTCCTGAGGGCTGTTCGTGCCTGCCGAAGCACCGTGGCCCAAACCGCTCAAGCGAGCAAGGAATGGGTCGATAACGGCATGAGCGTGCTTGTTTTCCCAGCAGCGCGCAACCCTCTGCATGCCCTGGCCCCATGAAGCTCGAAAACTCCCTTCGACACCTGAAACTGCGCTACAAGTTCGCCGCACTCGGCGTGGTGGCGGTGGCCATGGTGGCCACCCCGCTGGTGCAGGTGCTGCGCTACCAGACCGCCGAGATCCAGGCCGCGCTGTACGAGCAGGCCGGGCTGGACCCGGTCTCCGGCGCCGTTACCCTGCAACACGCCTTGCTGGCGCACCGCGACATCGCCGGCCTGGTGCTGCGCGGCGTGCTGCAGCTGGAGCCCGAGCGCACCCTGCGCCAAGTCGAGGTCGACAACCGCGCAGCCACGCTGGAGAGCACGCTGTACACCCTGAAACTGCCGCGTGCCGTCGGCGAGGCGCAGGCGCTGCGCCAGGATTGGGTGACCCTGGTGCCGCAGGTCGAGCAGCGCAGGATCACTTCGGTCGACAGCGACGCGGCCCACCGATTGCTGATCGAGCAGGCCTTGCAGGTCATCGACCTCGTCGCCGCGGCCTCGGGGCTGGAAAGCCACGGTGCGACCAAGACTTACCTGGCGTCGGTACGGGACCTGGCCACGCTGCCGCACGTGACGGCGCAGATCGCGGCCCTGGGCTGGCCCGGCGACAACGGGGCCGAGCGCGGCGACCTGGCCGCCGCCGAAGCCGCTCTGGCGCGTGCGTTGGGGCACCTCAGCGACGGCCTGAACCGCGGCGAGCTGAGTGACCCGGTGCTGGCCGGCGCCGTGGCCACGGCCGGCGTGACTGCAGACCGGCTGTTCCAGTTGCGCCGCCAGGCCGAACCGGCCGACGCCGCGGCCCTGGCCACTGCCACCACCACCGTGCTGCAGGCGCAGGCCCGGCTCTTCGATGCGGCCAGTGCCACCGTGCGCACCGCACTGGCGACCCGCCTCGACCGCGTGCAGCAACAGCGCGCCCAGCTGCTGCTGACCCTGGCCGCGCTGGCCGTGCTGGCATCAGGCCTGATGCTGGCCGTGCAGCGCCACCTTGCCACCAGCGGCCGCAACGGTCCGGACGGTCCTGACGGCCCTGACGGCCCGAGCCGGCTGAGCGCCGGGTTCGACGACGTACCCGACGGCCAGACCCTGCACCGCGACGTCTCCGGGCGACTCTGGCAGCGACTTCGCATCGACGGCCTGACCGACGCGCCTGCACCGACCGCATCCGCCGCCCCCTTGCCCATGCCGCACCAGAACGACCGCCCATGACCTACTTTCTCCGCCCCGGCATGATGCTGATGCGCCGGCTGCGGCTGCCGATGAAGCTGGGCTTGATCGGCCTGATGCTGCTGGTGCCCATGCTGATGCTGCTGGTGTCGTTGCTGCGCCAGGTCCAGTCGCAGATCGATCACACCCGCAACGAACTGGCCGGGGCCGGGGTGGCGGCGAACATCCTCGACACCGCTGCGCAGGTGCAGGCGCATCGCGGCCTGACCCACCGTGTGCTGAATGGCGACAGCGGCGCAGCCGCAGCGCGTGACACGACGCGGCGGGAGCTGAACGCTGCCGTGACGGCGCTGGACGCGCGCCTGGCCGCCACCCCCGCGTTCAGCCTGGCCGACGAGTGGCCGGCCCTGCGCAACGCCGCCCTGGCCCTGGCCGAGGGCCGCCACGAACCGCAGCGCGACCGCGCCTTTGCCCAGCACACCGAACAGGTCGAAGCCCTGCGCGGCCTGATGCTGTTGGCGGCGGAACGCTCGGGCATGCTGCTCGACTTCGAGGCCCACACCTACTTCCTGCGAGACATCGGCATCGAACGCGTGCTGCCCTGGTCCGAGACCCTGGGCCTGCTGCGGGACCAAGGCGCCGGCCTGCTGGCGCGGGGCGACGCCAGCGCCACCGACCGCGCCGTCGTGCTGGGCCGCGCGGGTCAGTTGCGCCGCCAGCTCAGCGACGCCGAGCAACGTGTGCAGGCCCTGCAGCGCGCCGGCGAGGCGCGCCCCGCCGGAGTCGACGAGGCGCTGGCCAAAAGCCTGGCCTTTGCCGACCACGCGACCAAGGTCTTCAGCGCCGAGGCGCTGGAGGGCGAAGCCGCGCCCTACTTCGACATCGGCACCGCAGCCCTCAACAGCGTGCGGCAGTTCTCTCACCAGGCCAATGGCCGCCTGAGTGCGGCGCTGGGCGAGCGCGTGGTTCGGCTGAACCGTGAACTGGCCGTCGACATCGCCGTGGCGGCCGGCGGGCTGCTGCTGCTGACCTACTTCTGCGCCGCGTTTTTCCTGAGCTTCCTGGGTGGCGTGAAGCGTCTGGGCACCGGCATGCAGGCCGTGGCCGACGGCAACCTGGGGCACCGTTTCGAGATCGCCGGGCGCGACGAGGTGGCACACATCGGGCAGGTGGTGGAAGTCATGGCCGACCGGCTGTCGGCCATGGTCGCCGAGATCCGCAACAGCGCCGTGCGCGTGGCCAGTACTGGCGAACACCTGGCTGACGGCAGCCGCGCCCTGGCCGGACGCACCGACGAGCAGGCTGCCAGCCTGCGCCAGTTCGTCGCCACCGTGACGCAGATGAGCGGCGGCGCGGCCCACAGCGCGGCCGAGGTGAGCCAGCTCGACGGCGTCACGTCGGCCCTGCACCGCCAGGCCGAGCAAGGCGGGCAGGCCATGGCGCTGACCACGGCGTCGCTGGGCGGGCTGGAGGACAGCTCGCGCCGGGTCAGCGAAATCGTCAGCGTCATCGACGGCATCGCCTTCCAGACCAACATCCTGGCGCTCAACGCGGCCGTCGAAGCCGCCCGCGCCGGCGAACAGGGCCGCGGCTTCGCCGTCGTGGCCACCGAGGTGCGCCGGCTGGCGCAGCGCAGCGGCCAGGCCGCCGGCGAAATCCGCGGGTTGATCGCGCAGTCACGCACCCAGGTTGAAGCCACGGTGGCCCGGGTGCAGGCCACCGCCGGGTCGTTGAACGCCGTGGTCGATGGCGTGCGCGGCGTGTCGGAGCGCCTGCGCGGCATCGCCCGGACCAGCGCAGAACAAAGTCAGGGCCTGGAAGAAATGGCCGCCGCCGTGGGCAACCTGGACGAGATCACGCGGCGCAACGCCGAACTGGTGGAAGAGTCGACGCAGGCCTCGCAGGCGCTGGTCACGCGTGCGGGCGCCCTGTCGGCGGCGGTGGCCTCGCTCCGCCTGCGCCAGGGCAGCGCCGACGAGGCCCGCGCCCTGGTGGACCGCGCGCTGGCGCTGCTGCAGCAGCAGGGCCGCAGCGCCAGCCACGCGGCACTGCACAGCGCCGACGAAGGCTTCGTCGACCGCGACTTGTATGTCTTCATCGTCGACCGCGATGGCCGCTACCAGTTGCATGGCGCCAAACCCGAGATGGAGGGCCGGCGTGTGCACGACCTGCCCGGCATCGAAGGCGACCGCTTCGTGCGCGACGCCTTCGCGGCCGCGGCCAAGGGCGGCGACTGGATCGAGTACCAGATCGTCCACCCCGTCACCGGCCAGGTGCAGCCCAAAGCGTCGTGGGTGCAGGACGTGGATGGCCGCACCGTCATCGGCTGCGGCTTCTACCGCCTGGCTGCAGCCGCCGCCGCCGCGGCCGCTGCCGCGCCACCGCAGGCGGCGTCTCAGTCGCGGTCGGCCGGCATCGGCAAGGGCCCCGCACTGCCACCCGGTTCGAGAGCACGGCCGGGCGCGGCGGTCGCTGCCGGCTTTGCCCTGCCCACCAGGTAACTGTAGAACACCGGCACCACCAGCAGCGTCAGCAGCGTGCTGGTGATGACGCCGCCGATGATGGCCCGGCCCATCGGCGCCTGCAGTTCACCGCCGTCGTTCAGCGCCAGCGCCAGCGGCAGCATGCCGAAGACCATGGCCAGGGTGGTCATCACGATGGGCCGCATGCGGATCAGCCCCGCCTGCAGCACGGCGTCGGCCACCGTGGCGCCGGCCTTGCGGGCGTGGTTGGCAAAGTCCACCAGCAGGATGGCGTTCTTCGTCACCAGGCCCATCAGCATCACCAGGCCGATCATGCTGAACACGTTCAGCGTGCTGCGCCACAGCAGCAGCGCCAGCATCACGCCGATCAGCGCCAGCGGCAGACTGGCCATGATGGCGATGGGCTGCAGGAAGCTGCCGAACTGGCTGGCCAGCACGATGTAGATGAAGATCGCCGCCAGCGCCATGGCAGCGAGCAGGCCACCGAAGGCCTCGGCCTGTTGCTGCATCTGGCCGCCCACGTCGAAGCTGAAGCCGGGGGGCAGCGTGGTTTCCTTGATGAGCTTCTGCACGTCTTCGCCCACGTCACCGGGGCTGCGGTCCTTCACGCCCGCGAACACCGCCTCGCGCCGCTGCAGGTTCTGGCGCCGGATGATCTCGGGGTTGAAGACCTGCTCGATGGTGGCCACGCTGTCCAGGGTGATGGGCGTGCCGTCCTTGGCGAAGGCCACCGGCAGGCCGCGCAGCTGGTCGATGCGTTCGCGCTGGCTCTCGTTCAGGCGCAACACCACGTCGACCTGGTTGCCGTCGGGCGTCGTCCAGGTGGTGGCGGTTTCGCCGTTGACGTAGGCGCGCAGGCTGCTGGCCAGCTGCGGCGCGGTCAGGCCCAGTTCACGCACCGCGCCCGGCTTCAGGCGCACGGCATAGGCCGGCAGGCCGGGCTTGACGGACGACTCCACATCCACCGCGCCCGGGATCTTCTTCACCTTCTCGGCGAACTCGTCGGCCACGCGGGCCAACCCCACCGGGTCGTTGCCCAAGATGGCGACGTAGATCGGCCGGTTGAAGCCCACGCTGGCGTCGGTGCCGGGGATCTTGGCGATCTGCTCGCGGATGGCGTCTTCAATTTGTTTCTGCGACCGTCTGCGATCGCTGCGGTCCTTCAGCGAGATGTTCAGCCAGGCCTGGTTGCGCTGGCCGGCGCCGCCGACCCAGGTCGACACGTTCTGCACCTCGGGCATGGCGGAGATGATCTCTTCCACCTGGCGCACCTTGGCGTCGCTGCGTTCCAGGCTGCTGCCTACGGGCATGCGCAAGGCCAGCTGGGTGTAGCCCTCGTCGGTCTCGGGCACGAATTCGCTGCCCACCAGGGGCGCCAGGCCCACCGCCACGACGAAGCTGGCCAGCCCGCTGGCCATGACCACGCCGCGCGGCGTGATGGTGGCCAGCCGCCAACGCCGCGGGCTGGCCTTGTCGCGCTGCTGCTGGCTGTCGAAGCCATGGGCGTAGACGGGGATGCCGATCCAGAACCGACCCGACCCGAAGGTCCAGCGCTTCGGTGAAAACGCCCAGCGCATGGTGCGTTCGTAGACGCGGTGCATCCAGTCCAGCCCGGCGTCGGTGGCGCGGATGGCGTGGCCGATGACGGGCCAGCGCTTCATGCGCACCGAGGGCGGGTCGTGCCAGACGGCCGACAGCATCGGGTCGAGCGTGAAGCTGACGAACAGGCTCACCAGCACGGCCACCACGACGACGATGCCGAAGGGAAAGAAGAACTTGCCGATGATCCCGCCCATGAAAGCCACCGGCGCGAACACGGCCACGATGGCGAAGGTGGTGGCCATCACCGCCAGGCCGATCTCGTCGGTGCCGTCGCGCGCGGCGGTGCGGTGGTCCTTGCCCATGTGCACGTGGCGCACGATGTTCTCGCGCACGACAATGGCGTCGTCGATGAGCAGGCCGATGCACAGGCTCAACGCCATCATGGTCATGAAGTTCAGCGTGAAGCCGAAGGCATACACGGCGATGAAGCTGGAGATCACCGCGATCGGCAGCGTCAGGCCGGTGATGATGGTGCTGCGCCACGAATGCAGGAACAGGAAGACGATGATGATGGTCAGCACCGCGCCTTCGATCAGCGTGTGCTTGAGGCCATTCAGCGAGCCCTTGACCCAGTCGCTGGTGGCGTAGATCAGGCGCAGCTCCACGTCGGGCGGCAACTGCTTGCGGATCTCGTCGGCGGCCTTCTTCACGGCGTCGCCGGCAGCCACGATGTTGGCGTCCTGCTGCTTGAAGATGTTGAAGTTGATGGCCGGCTGGCCGTTGATGCGCGCGGTGGAGTCGGGCTCGCGTTCGCGTTCGATCAAGGTGCCGAAGTCGCCCAGCGTCAACGCCAGGCCATTGCGCCGCGCCACCACCACCGATTCGAACGAGCGCGGGTCGCGCACCCGGCCCTCGACGCGCAGCAGCGTGTCCTGGGTGCCGTTGGACAGCAGCCCCACCGGCTGGTCGGCATTGGCTTCGCGCAGCGCCGTGGCGATCTCGGCCGGCGTGACTCCATAAGCCCGCAAGCGCGTCGGGTCGAGGTCGATGCGCACCTCGCGCTGGGTCAGCCCGTTGATCTCGACCCGCGCCACGCCTTCGACGCGCTGCAGGCGCTTGCCCACCAGTTCGTCGCCGATGATGGACAGTTCGCGTGCGCTTCTGGTCTTGCTCACCAGCGCCAGGTTCACCACCGGCTGGTTGTTGTCCGTGTTGAAGCGCGCCACGGTGGGCGCGCGCACTTCACGCGGAAAGCTCGACTGCACCGCCGCAACGCGGTCGCGCACTTCCTGCATGGCGCGGCCCATGTCGGCGTCGAGCGAGAACTCCACGCTCATCGTGCCCTTGCCCTCGCCGCTGCGCGAGGTGATGCGCCTGACACCGGCGATGCTGTTCACCGCCTCTTCCATGGGCTTGACCACCTCGCGCTCCACGGCCTCGGCCGAGGCGCCGGGGTAGCGCACCTCCAGGAAGGCGCCGGGCGGCGAGATGTCGGGCAACTGCTCCACGCCCAGCTTGGCGTAGGAAAACAGGCCCAGCACGCACAGGGCCACCATCACCATGGTGGCGAAGACGGGGTTGTTGATCGAGACGCGGGTCATCCACATGGTGCGCCCCTTACTTCAGGTTGACGGGCGTGGACGCCGCAGCCGACGCGACAGCTGCCGACTTGGACGCCACCACGCTGGCCTTGGCGCCTTCGCGCAGGTTGTCGAAGCGCGCGGCCAGGACCTGCGTGCCGGGCACCACGCCCTGCAACACCTCGATGCGGCCCTCGCGCTCGTCACGCCGGCCGACGGTGACGGCGCGACGCGCCAGCAGGCCATTCTCGATGACCCACACGTGGTCCTGCCCCGCCGTGTTGCCCAGAGCGGCCAGCGGCAGGGTGAGCCGGTCGGTGTCGTCGGCCAGGGTCACGCGGGCCAGGGCGTACTGGCCGGCGCGCAGGGCCTCCTTCGGGTTCTGGATGGCGATGGTGATGCCGATGGACCGGGTGCCCGGCTCGGCCGCCGGGGCGATGCGGGCGATGCGCCCGGCCACGGGCTGCGGCAGCCCTTCCACCTGCACCTGCACCGACATGCCGGGCGACAGGCGGCTGATTTCGTGCGTGCCCACGGCGCCGGCCAGCTCCAGCTGCGCCAGGTCGACGATGGTCAGCACCTGCTGCTCGGGGCTGACCTTTTCGCCCGGCAACACGTGGCGCTTGGCCACGATGCCCGAGATGGGGGCCAGGATGCTGGCGTCGCGCAAGCCGACGCGGGTGGTTTCCAGCGACGCCTGCGCAGCGTTCAGTTGCGCGCGCGCGGTGTCCAGCGCAGCGCGCGAGTTGTCCAGCGCAATCGGGCTGATGAACTGCTGCTGCGCCAGGCGCTCGTTGCTGAGGTGCGTGCGCTCAGCCTGCACCAGCGTGGCGCGGGCCGATTCCAGCTGCGCGCTGCGTTCGGCCACTCGGCTGCCCAGTTCGGCCTGCTCGATGCGGCCGATGACCTGGCCGGCCTGCACCCGTGCGCCTTCGACCACGTTGAGTGTCAACAGGGTGCCACCGGCCTTGGCGCGCACGATGACCGTCTGCGGCGCCACCAAGGGGCCCGAGAAGTCCAGCACCGACGGCAGCCGCGCCAGGGCGGGCTGCACGACCTCGCGCTGGACGAATTCCAGCGGCACGTCGGGCTTCTTGCCGTCCTTTCCGGGCTTGCCGGCCTTGGCCATCGCGTCGCCGCCCGGGCCCTTGAGCAGGCCAGTCATGTAGGCACCGCCCGCACCGGCCAGCGCCAGCAGGGCGACGCCACCCAGCAGCCACATCTTCTTGTTCATTCGATTCACCCCGTGTCTTGCCCCGCTCACCGAGAGCCGGCGACGCCAGTCTAAGTGGCCGGTTCCGCGGCCCGCGGCGGCGTGCGACGAAGCGCACGCGGCAGGCGACGAACTGCCGGCGGGCCGGACGGGGCGGACGTGGCGCGTTCCCCAGGCTCGGGGGCCGGGAGGCCAGGCTCAGACTTGGGCCAGGTGCACCATGTCGCGGTCCAGCCAGGTGGCCAGGTCGGCCGGCGCCATCGGGCGCCCATACAGGTAGCCCTGGCCGGCGTCGCATTGCAACTGGCGCATCAACGCGCCCTGGCCGGGGGTCTCGATGCCCTCGGCCACGGTGCGCATGCCCAGGGTGCGCGCCACGCGGATCGTGGCTTCGATCAGCACCCGGTGGTACTCGACCGTCTGGGCGTGGGCAACGAACGACCGGTCGATCTTCACCGTGTCCACCGGCAGCAGGTGCAGGCAGGCCAGCGACGAGTAGCCGGTGCCGAAATCGTCCAACGCCAGCTTCACGCCCAGCGACTTCAGTTCGCGCAGCGCGGCCTGGATGCGTTCGTCCTGCGCGGCCAGGCTCTCGGTGATCTCCAACTGCAACCGCGCTGCCGGCATGCCGCAGGCCGCCAGCAGCCCCGCCACCTCGGCGGCCAGGCCGGGCCGCTTCAGCTGCGCGCGCGACAGATTCACCGCCATCTGCCCCGGCGCGCGCTCGCCCAGCTCGTCACCCCACTGCACGAACTGCCGGCAGGCCAGTTGCAGCACGCGCTCGCCCAGGGCGTCGATCAGCCCGCACTCTTCGGCCACGGCAATGAACTCGCCCGGCATCAGCAGCCCACGCGTCGGGTGCATCCAGCGCACCAGCGCCTCCACACCCATCAGCCGCTGGCTGGCCAGGTCCACCACTGGCTGGTAGACAAGGAGCAGCTCGTTACGTGCCAGGGCCAGGCGCAGGTCGGCCTGGACGGCCAGGGCGTGGACCACACGGTCGTGCATGGAGTCGTCGAAGATCACATAGCGGTTGCGCCCGGCGCGCTTGGCCTCGTACATCGCCGTGTCGGCGTTGCGCAGGATCTCCTCGGGTCCCAGGTCCTGGCCCTGCCAGCGCACCACGCCGATGCTGGCGCTGCTCTGCACCGGGTGGTCAAAGACGGTGTAGGGCTCGCGCAAGTCGTTCAGGAGCCGCGCGGTGACGGCCTTCAACGCGGCGTCGTCGCGCACGCCTTCGAGCACCACCACGAACTCGTCACCGCCCAGGCGCGCTGCGACCGACTCGCCCGCCTCGTCCGAGTCGATCCGCGCCAGCGCGTCGCCCGGCCGCAAGGCCAACTGCAGGCGTTGCCCGATCTGCCGCAGCAACTCGTCGCCCGCGCCGTGGCCCAGGGTGTCGTTGACCTGCTTGAAGCGGTCGAAGTCCATGAACAGCACCGCGAACCCGTACGCCGGGTGGCGCCGCGCGTGGGCGATCGCGCGGGCCAGGCGCTCCATCACCGCCTCGCGATTGGGCAGCCGCGTGAGTGCATCGGTGCGCGCGGACTCGTGCAGGCGGTCCTGCAGCGCACGGCGGTCGGTGGCGTCGATGAGGCAGGTGATCACGCCGGCCAGTTTGCCCTGGGCGTCGTGCTGGGGCACGGTGTTGATTAGCAGCCAGCGCAGTTCACCCGAGGGCGTGTGCACGCCCACGCTCTCGTTGTAGAGCGGAATGCCGCTGCGCTGGGTGCGCCAGGCGGGCTGGTCGTACAGCGGGTAGTCGCTGCCGTCTTCACGCACGCAGCGCCAGCGGGGGTCCGGCCCGCGCAGGGCGCGCAGCTGCGCCAGCGTCAGTCCCAGCAGCTGCTGGGCTGCGGGGTTGGCGTCGACGATCTCGCCACCCGGCGCCTGCACCACCACGCCGGCCGGCAACGCGGCCCACAGCGCCTGCAGCTTGTGTAACCCGGCGCCCTGCGTGGGTGATTGCTCACGTGATTGCTCACGTGATCGCGTAGGTGATTGCACCTGCACCTGCACTTGCGCCAGCGCCTGCGTGTATTCGGCCAGCAGCATCTGCCCCTGCAGCACGGTCACCTGGCTTTCCAGGCCCCGCACCTGGCGGCGCACCGCACGCACTGCGGGCTCGACGAGCACCAGCGCCACCACCACCAGCAGCGCCAGCGGCCCCGGCGGCGCCCACCCCAGCGAGGCAGCCAGCAGCCCCACGGCGGCCAGGGCCGCCATGGCCGACAGGCGCAGGCGCTGGTGCAGGCCCATCACATTGGGGGCCGTGGCGACGCGGGTGGGCTCATCTCAGCCTGCCGGCAGCCTGAACTTCGCCACTTCACGAGCCAGGCCCAACGCCTGGTCGTTCAGCGATCCAGCGGCGGCCGCCGTCTGTTCCACCAGCGCGGCGTTCTGCTGCGTCACGGCGTCGATTTGCTGCACCGACTTGCACGATTGGTCCACGCCCTGCGACTGTTCGCGCGCGCCCACCGACACCTCTGCCAGCAACACGCTCACGCGCTGGGCGCTGGCGACGATCGCCTGAATCGTGCCGCCGGCCTCGCGCACGACGCGGCTGCCGGCCTCGGCCTGTTCGACGCTGGCCTGGATCAGGCCCTTGATCTCGCGCGCCGCCGCCGAAGAACGTTGCGCCAGCGCCCGCACTTCCGACGCCACCACCGCGAAACCCCGGCCTTGTTCGCCCGCGCGCGCCGCCTCGATCGCAGCATTCAGCGCCAGGATGTTGGTCTGGAAGGCGATGCCGTCGATGGTGCCGATGATCTCGCCGATCTTGCCCGACGACTGGTTGATGCCCTGCATCGTGTTCTCGACCTGCGCAATGATCTGCCCACCGCGCACGGCGGCCTGGGCGTTGGTGTCGGCCAGTTTGGTGGCCGAGTCGACCTTGGCTTCGTTGTTCTTCACGGTGGCGGCGACTTCTTCCATCGTCGAGGCCGTCTGCTGCAGGTTGGCCGCCGATTGCTCGGTGCGCGAGGCCAGGTCCATGGCTCCGCCGGCAATCTGCGTGCTGGCGGTGACGATGCTGTCCGAGGCACCCCGCACCTGGCTGACGATGCGGCGCAGCGAGGCCTGCATCTGGTGCAGCGAGTTCATGAGCTTGGCAACCTCGTCCGAACCCCAGGCGCGGGGCACCGTGGTGAGGTCGCCGTCGCGCATGGCATCGATGTGGCGAGCCACTTCACGCAGCCCGCCTTCGAGCACCTTCTGGAACGAGAAGAAAAAATAAGCCGCCAGCGCCAGGCCCACCAACAACACGCCGGCCGTCAGGTTGCGTGCGGTCTGCAGTTGCGACACGCGTACCTCGAGCAGCATGTCGAGCTTGTCCGCCAGCTTGCGCTGCACCGAGAAAAGCGCGTCGAGCGTCATCGAGCCAGCGGCGTTGATCTGGTCGGCGTTCGACGCGCTGCCAGCCACTTCATGAAACTTTTGCATGGCCACCCGCGCCTGGTCGATGCCGGCCGCGCCCATGAATTCCGGGTGGATCGGACGCAGCTTGGCCTGGGTCGCTTCCAGGCGGATGTCCAACAGATCGCCCACGGTTTCCTGGGCATTCATGTCCTTCAGCACGGCTGCGGTGGCCGGCGTGCCAGCGGCCACCGCCAGCGCCAGACCGCGCAGGCGGGACACCGACTCGATGGCGGCCGGCAGCACCACCATCGAGGCGTCCATCAGGTAGAAGGTGTCCAGGTCGGGGTCGAGCGTGAGGTTGGACCCGTCGGTGGCTGCGGAAATCAGCTCCATCACCTTCGCGACCGCTTCGCTGTGGCCCTCAAATACCTTGCCCATGCCCGCGCCAGCCGAGGGCAGCGCACGCGCCTTCTCCAGCAACGCGGCGTGCGCCTTTTGCGTGCCCAGCGCCGCGCCATGCGCGGTTTCGACCACGGCCAGCTTCTCCATTGCCGACTCGACCTGGGCGCGTGCTTCGGCCAAGTCAGGCGGCGCGGTGCCTGCCACGGCCTCCAGCACCGCCAGGCGGCGCTGGCGCTGCATGGCCTGAAGCACTGGCAGCGCTTCCTTCAGGTAAGTGACACCCACGCGTTCGCTCGCGCTGAACGCAATGCTGTCGGCCTTGCCGTTGAAATACTGCATGCTGACGAACAGCGTGGGCAGGATGAAGACCAGCGAAATGAGCCCGGCCTTGGCGCGAAATCGCAGCGCCCGAAAGAGCCGCACGCCCGGCGCCCAGAAGCCGTGGTGCCGGAAGTAGCCGGATTCCGAATCTTCGGGTGGGGCGAGGGCGCCCAGGGGGGCGCTTCGCAAAGCGGTCGAGTGGCTGGTCATTTGGGCTCCGCAGGCAAAGGTGTCACCGTGAATACGCGAACTGCCCGTCAGATATCGGCCCCGCCCAGGCCGACTTGAACCCGCTGCGGCCGGGTCAGGTTTGCAGCTGCTGCAGCGACTCGGCGCGGCGGGCGCAGCCCCAGGCCGCCAGCCCGGCCAGCGCCGCAGCCCAGAACACGGCCGCAAAGCCCAGGTGGGCGATGAGCCAGCCGCCGCCCAGCCCGCCCACCACCCCGGGCAGCCCGTAGCCCAGCGTGGTGTACAGCGCCTGGCCCCGGCCGCGCAGGCGGCCCGGGAAGTGGCGCTGCAACAGCGCGATGCAGGCCGCGTGGTGCGTGGCAAAGGTCACGGCGTGCGACAGCTGCGCCAGCACCAGCACCGCCAGCCAGGCGCCGCCCCACGCCGTGGCCACGAAGCGCAGCGCCGTCACCAGCGCCACCACCTGCAGCCAGCGGTAGGCGCTCAGGCGCGCGAACCAGCGGCCCTGGTACCAGAAGAAGGCGATCTCCACCGCCACCGACACGGCCCACAGCGCGCCCACCGCCGTCTTGCCGTAGCCCAGGCTCACCAGGTACAGCGAGAAGAAGGCGTACAGGCTGTTGTGCGCCAGCACGGTAAAGAAGATCGAGCCGAAGAACCACGCCACCTCGGGCCGGCGCAACACCGGCAGCACCGGCGGCGCGGGCTCGTCGTGCAGCGCGCTTTCGCGTGTGGCGGGCAGGCGCAGCGCTGCCACGAACATCAGCCCGTTCATGGCAGCGACGAAGACCGGGAAGATCTGGATGCCCAAGCGTTCGAGCAGCACGCCGAAAGAAGTCACCGACACGATGAAGCCCACCGAGCCCCACATCCGCACCCGGCCGTAGCGCTGGGTGTCGATGCCGGCAGCTGAACTCAGCAGATGCGACAGCACCGCCTCGTACAACGGCATCACGCCGCTGTTGGCCAGGAACAGCGCGGCCGTCACCAGGGCCACGGGCAGCGCCTGTTCCACGCCCATCAGCGCGGCGGACGCGCACACCGTGCCCAGGGCCGACAGGCGGATCAGCTCGACCCGGCGGCCGCTGTGGTCGCCGAGCCAGCTCCAGGCATAAGGCGCGAAAACGCGAGTCCAGCTCTGCAGCGCCGACAGGCCGCCGATCAGCACCGTGGAGTAACCCAGCGACTGGAACCACAGCGGCGCGTACGGGTTGAACAGCCCGATGGCCGCGAAGTAGCAGAACGACAGCGCCGCGAAGGCCGGCAGCGGACCCTTCATCCGGGGCTGGACGACACGGCAGGCAGGGCCGCCACCGTCAGGTTCACATCGCCGTTCTGCGCGCGGTGGCGCAGGGCGTGGTCCATCACCACCAGGGCCAGCATGGCTTCGGCGATGGGTGTGGCGCGTATGCCCACGCAGGGGTCGTGGCGGCCGTGCGTTTCGACCACGGTGGCGGCACCTACACGGTCGATCGAACGCCGCGCCGTGCGGATCGAGCTCGTCGGCTTGATGGCGATCGACACCACCAGGTCCTGCCCGGTCGAGATGCCTCCCAGCACGCCGCCGGCCCTGTTGTCCGCGAATCCGTCAGGCAGCAGTTCGTCGCCGAAAGTGCTGCCGCGCGCAGCGACACAGGCGAATCCTGCCCCGATCTCCACGCCCTTGACGGCGTTGATGCCCATCATCGCGTAGGCGATGTCGGCGTCGAGCTTGTCGAACAGCGGCTCGCCCAGGCCCACGGGCATGTTCGCGGCGCGCACCTCGATGCGCGCACCGCAGGAATCACCGGCCTTGCGCAGCGCGTCCATGTGGGCCTCGAGCCGTTCGATGATGCGGGCGTTGGGCGCGAAGAACGGGTTGTGCGCGATGTGCTCGGCGCCCTCGAAGGGGATGTCGATCTCGCCCAGCGCGCTCATCCAGCCGCTGAAGGTGGTGCCGTGCTTCTCAAGCAGCCACTTGCGCGCGACGGCACCGGCCGCGACCATCGGCGCCGTCAACCGCGCCGACGAACGCCCGCCGCCGCGCGGGTCGCGCACGCCGTACTTTCGCCAGTAGGTGTAGTCGGCGTGGCCGGGGCGGAAGGTGTCGAGCAGGTTGCCGTAATCGCGGCTGCGCTGGTCGGTGTTGCGGATCAGCAGGCAGATCGGTGTGCCGGTCGTCAGGCCCTCGTACACGCCGGACAGGATCTCCACCGTGTCGGCCTCGTTGCGCTGCGTCACATGGCGGCTGGTGCCAGGGCGTCGGCGGTCCAGGTCGCCCTGAATGTCGGCCTCGCACAAAGCCATGCCGGGCGGGCAGCCGTCGATGACGCAGCCGATGGCCGGGCCATGGCTTTCGCCGAAGTTGGTGACGCGAAAGAGTTCGCCGAAGGTGCTGCCAGACATGATGCGCGTATTGTGGTTGGTCCGGGCTGCGCCCGAACCCGGCAGTCCTGTCGATCGAGGCACGCGCGCTGCAGGCGCACCACGTGACAACAGCAGGTTCGTTATATTCAGGTATTACCTTTTCATACTTTCATGGGGCTTGCCATGACCGACCCTTCGACCGGCCCGGTAACGATCAAGATCGACAACGACATCAAAGCCCGTGTGAAGCGACTGGCCCACGCCCGCCAGCGCACGGCACATTGGCTCATGCGCGAGGCGATCAACCAATACGTTGAGCGCGAGGAAAAGCGCGAAAGCTTCCGGCAGGACACGCTCAAGGCTTGGGACGACTACCGCACCAACGGACTGCATGCGACCGCCGAGGAAGCCGATGCCTGGATGGCGCGACTCGAAGAGGGCACGGACGGCGAGCCGCCTGAATGTCACGTCTGATCTGGTCGCCGTCGGCGCTGTTCGATGTGCAACGCCTCTATCGCTTCCTTTCACTCAGAAGCGCTGACGCCGCCAAGCGTGCAGTGAAGGCACTGCGGGGCGGGGTGAAAGCACTGGGTCATCAACCCGGTATCGGTCGACCCATCGAGAACATGCCCGACGAGTTCCGGGAATGGGCGATCGACTTCGGTGACAGCGGCTATATCGCGCGTTATCGCATCGACATGGATGCAGTCACCATCCTCGCCGTGCGGCATCAGAAGGAAGCCGGGTTCTGATCGACGCGCGGCCTCAACCGCCGCTGCGGTCGTCGTCCAGGGGCCAATCGCGGATGTAGGCCTTGAGCATGCGGTTCTCGAAGTCCTGTGCATCGACCACCGTGCGCGCCACGTCGTAGAACGAGATCACGCCCATCAGCGTGCGCTTGTCCAGCGCTGGCATGTAGCGCGCATGGCGCTGCAGCATCATGCGGCGCACCTCGTCGATCTCGGTTTCCGGCGTGCAGGTCAACGGCGCGTCGTCCATCACCGAGCGCACGTGGCGCGTGCCGATGCTGCCGCCGCCGGCGACCACGGCGATGATGACTTCGCGGAAGGTGAGCATGCCCACGAGGTCGCCGTGCTCCATCACGACCAGCGATCCGATGTCCAGTTCAGCCATGGTCTTGACCGCCACCGCGAGCAATTCGTCGGGCTGCGTGGTGTACAGCGTGTTGCCCTTGACGCGCAGGATGTCGGTGACTTTCATGGAGTCAATATAGCCCACAATCATTTCGCCTCCACTGCCCACGGACCCCACCCATGGCCGGCTATTCAGACCCCGGTTTCGACACCCTGGCACTGCATGCCGGCGCCGCGCCCGACCCCGCCACCGGCGCGCGCGCGGTGCCCATCCACCTGACGACGAGCTTCGTCTTCGAGAACAGCGAACACGCCGCCAGCCTGTTCAACATGGAACGCGCGGGCCATGTTTACAGCCGCATCAGCAACCCCACCAACGCGGTGCTGGAAGAACGGGTGGCGGCACTCGATGGCGGCGTGGGCGCCATCGCTACGGCCAGCGGCCAGGCGGCGCTGCACCTGGCTGTGGCCACGCTGGCTGGCGCCGGCAGTCACATCGTGGCCAGCAGCGCGCTGTACGGCGGCAGCCACAACTTGCTGAGCTACACGCTGGCGCGCTTCGGCATCAGCACCACCTTCGTCAAGCCGGCCGACGTGGACGGCTGGCGCGCTGCCATCCGCCCGAACACGCGGCTGTTGTTCGGCGAGACGCTGGGCAACCCGGGGCTGGACGTGCTGGACATCCCCACCGTCAGCGCCATCGCGCACGACGCCGGCCTGCCGCTGCTGGTGGACAGCACCTTCACCACGCCCTGGCTGATGAAGCCCTTCGAGCACGGCGCCGACCTGGTGTTTCATTCGGCCACCAAGTTCCTCAGCGGCCACGGCACGGTGATCGGCGGCGTGCTGGTGGACAGCGGTCGCTTCGACTGGGATCTTTCGGGCCGATTTCCCGAGCTGACCGAGCCCTACGCCGGCTTTCACGGCATGGTGTTCAGCGAAGAAAGCACCGTGGGCGCGTTCCTCCTGCGAGCACGGCGCGAAGGCCTGCGCGACTTCGGCGCTTGCATGAGCCCGCACACCGCGTGGCTGATCCTGCAAGGCATCGAGACCTTGCCGCTGCGCATGGCGCGGCATGTCGAGAACACGCGCAAGGTGGTGGCGTACCTGGCCGCGCACGCCCAGGTGGCGCACGTGGGGTACCCTGAACTGGACGGTCACCCCAGCCAGGCGCTGGCCAGGAAGTTGCTGCCGCGCGGCTGCGGGTCGGTGTTCAGTTTTGACATCACAGGCAGCAGGGCCCAGGGACGCGCCTTCATCGAGGCGCTGAAAATCTTCAGTCACCTGGCGAATGTGGGCGACTGCCGTTCGCTGGTGATCCACCCGGCCAGCACGACTCACTTCCGCATGGACGACGCTGCATTGGCGTCGGCCGGCATCACGCCGGGCACGATCCGCTTGAGCATCGGACTGGAAGACGCCGACGACCTCATCGATGATCTCAAGCGCGCTTTCAAGGTGGCGGAGAAGGCGGTATGAAGCTGCTCGTTCACAGCCATGAGGCCTATGCCTACACCGGCGGCAGGCCGTTCTACGCCGATCTGCCCTGCATTGCCTTCGTGCACGGTGCGCTGCACGATCACAGCGTGTGGACGTTGCTGGCGCGCTGGTTTGCGCACCACGGATTCAGTGTGCTCGCACTCGACCTTCCTGGCCACGGCCGCAGCGGCGGGCCGCCGTTGGCCAGCGTCGAAGTCACAGCCGATTGGCTGCTGGCGGTGCTGGACGCCGCTGGCGTGCAACAAGCCGCCGTGGCCGGACACAGCATGGGAGCGCTGATTGGTCTTGAAGCTGCAGCGCGCGCGCCCCAGCGCATCACACGGCTGGCGATGCTGGGTACCGCCTACCCGATGAAGGTGAGCGAGGCACTGTTCACCGCCGCGCGTGAACAACCGCTGCAAGCCATTCGCATGGTCAACAACTTCTCGATTTCAACGACTGCCGCCAAGCCCTCGTACCCTGGCCCCGGTGCGTGGCTGCACGGCAGCAACCAGGTGCTGATGGAACGCACTGTGGGGCAGGCGCGGCGCGAACAAGGCATCGACCTCTTCACCCATGACTTCCAGGTCTGCGACCGCTATGCCGGCGGCCTGCTGGCCGCAGCACAGGTGCGCTGCCCCGTGCACTTCATCCTGGGTGCACGCGACCAGATGGCCAACCCGCGCGCCAGCCGTGAGCTGGGCGCAGCACTCAAGGCCAGCGTGGTGACTTTGCCGGCCGGCCACCACCTGATGGCCGAAGTGCCCGACGCGGTGCTGGCCGCCCTGCGCGCGGCCTGGGCTTGACGCCGCGCTGCTGCCGCTGCTGAACGGACTGCTGAGCTGCCAGCTGAACAACCTGCTCAGCAAGCTGCAGCGATGACAGCTCAATACCCGGTCGGGCGGCGGCGCCAGGCCAAGCCGCCCAACACGGCCACGCCGGCCAGCAGCATGGCGTAAGTCGAGGGCTCGGGCACCGCGGTGACGGACTGTGTCACCCGCAGCAACACGTCGCCCTGAGCCCGGTTGTAGACGACATCGAATGCGCCCGTGGCGAAGCCTGCCAGGCTGACGCTGGCAAAACTGCCTGTCAGCGCGCTGCTGGCATTCAGGATG